>Ga0160437_1000027_pt1 | contig 123691 bp, 109 predicted proteins | sample HID1975I_E0MG_FD_108227 | JGI IMG/M metagenome (GOLD analysis project Ga0160437, IMG submission 108227) | Enriched soil microbial communities from UW Madison campus, WI, USA - HID1975I_E0 MG | ecosystem: Environmental > Terrestrial > Soil > Unclassified | place: USA: Madison, Wisconsin... | reverse complement strand
GACGCATTTCGATGGCACGCTGGCCGGCCGCAACCAGGTCAAGGGCACTTCACTTGGCCTCTATTGGACGCGCTACTGGGACGAAGGCCAGTATCTGGATGCGGTCTGGCAGGGGACGTGGGGTAAAGGCAAATCCAGGTCGAGCAACGGCATTCTGCTGGAGCGAGACAGTTTCGGCTGGGGGGCATCGCTGGAAGGAGGCTATCCGTTCCAGATCGATGAGGAGGATGAGGATGAAATCCTCGAGCCACAGCTGCAGGTGATCTATCAGCGAATCGACCGGGACCACCACCGCGACCCCGCCGCGCTGATCCGGTTCAGCAACATGGACTCGCTCGCTGCCCGCGTGGGTCTGCGGTGGGCCAACACCTGGACCCTGGAGCCCACGCATGACGGGATCCGGCGGTTGTTCACCGGATGGCTGCGGCTCAATGGCTGGCATGAGTTCCGTGGCCAACCGGTGACCGAGTTCTCCTCGGCGGAGGGCTACGTGCCGTTCGAAGCCAATCTGAAAGGCACGTGGTGGCAGCTCAACGCAGGGGCGACCTGGCAGTTGGGTGCGTCGACCAGCCTCTACGCGAACATCGGCTACCAGCGTAGCTTCGACCGTGCGTTTGACGCATGGGACGGCAAGGTGGGCGTGCGTTGGAACTGGTGAGGTTTTGGGGAGCAAAAGCCTCTGAATTCAATTAGGGGGGCTATGTGGGAACAAAAGGACATCAATTTAGAGCACGGCCAGCGAGAGCTTGAGGAGGCCCGCGTGGTACCTAGCTGCGGCCGCCAGTACTCTACATAATATACATTATGCGAAATGGATGATGGGCCGTCTTTCGTGGGTTTGGCTGTGGATCAAGTCTTGCCTCCCTTCCCGGGAACCCAACAAGGACGAGATCGCAGCATGACCACGATGGACCCGCACGACCGCATCGACATGACCGGCCCTTGGGCCGGTTTCGGCTTTCAGGGGGGCCACATGTTCACCCCCGAGGGCCACAGCCTTGAACCCTGTGACATGACCTGGTGGTCGCTGACCTGCAACATCGCCCGGGAATGGCGGCTGATGATGGAGGAAGCCCGGCCACGGCAGACGCGATCGGTAGCATCTGGAAAGTGCTGCCCCACAATGGATTCCAGCGTCGTATACCTACGCGAGTACGTCAGAATTCGCAGAGAACGGCGGTCGGGCATGGGTGATCCCGGTACCGGCGCCGAACCATCCAACGTGGTCCACATGTCACGTGGGCCACGACGCCCCAAGCGCGGATGAGGCGTTTCCCGTAGGGGCATGGCCCCTACACCCTGTGATGCGTCACGCAAACAGGGTGGCGACGGCCACCAGTAGCGCCAAATGGGCGACGTAGTACCCGTAGAAGGCCCATCGAGTTCGCCGGACCGGCACGACGGCAGAACCTAGCCACATCGCCACAGGAACGGCTAGGAAGGCCCACAGGTTGCCGTTGAATGCGCACAGGCCGACGAATGCAAGAAGGCCGTAAAGGTGGGAACCGCCACGGAACCACAGCCACGTGAGCAGAACGAACCCTACCCCGGCCCACTGGTAATCAACGAACGCCGGGAGAACGGCCGCAGCGAAAGCCAGCACCACCCAGCGGCGCTCCGAGGCGGCGTAAATGGCCGCAGCAGATAGCGCGAACGTGAGCAGGATGTTCACCGGAATCCAGTACCCGAATGCCAGGGCGTGCACCGGCTGTGCGATCAAGCCCCAAAGCGCCAACCGGCGGACCGATTTAGCCACGTCCGCGCCGGGCTGAGCGAGGTTGTAGGCCATGACGAGCGCGAACAGCGGAAAGGCAACACGGCCCGCCTCGCTGACGCCGGGAATGTAGCCGCCGCATAGCACCTTCGCGACGTGATCGCCCGTCATCAACAGGACGGCAATCCACTTCAACGCCTCGCGTCCGCTACTGGTCATCACATATCCCTCGATGTAGGCGGCAGCATGGTGCTGCTGGCGTAAGGCGAGGACTCCGGGAAAGTCCCGAGCGCACGCGTTTGCCGCTCAACGACACCCCCTGCCCCGGCCTCGCGAATTCGCTGAGTTTCCCGCTGGTAGTGCGCCGACTGCTGCATGCCTTCCATCCGGCGCGCCTCAAGCTGGTTCATGTCAAGGAACGGCTCGTACTGCCCCTTTCGAGCAACGATGCTGCACCGGTCAAATTCCATTTCGTAGGCGGTGCCCTGATCGGTGATGCATGTGCAGCCCTCTGGCCGATGCTCGCCGTTCGCGTCCTGGCCTGCGCCGGACTGCATGCAGTAGATCCGCGGTGGCTGACTCGTTGGAATCGAGAGGCTGTCATATGCGGGCGCGGTCCACGGCTGACCGGGAACGCGCGGCTGGATCCAAGCCAAGTAGTCACTTGATCGGCTGGGTTTTGGTGGCTCAGCTGGCTCAGCTGGCTGCGCGGCTACGACCGTCGCTCCCGCTCCGTTCTCCGCCGCTTGCGGTGCAATCGTCTGTTCGGTCTGTTCTGACAAGTTCCCACTGAGCTGATCATGCACGCGGTTAACCATAATCCACGCGCCGACAATAATCCCGGCGAGCAGCAGGATTGCCGCAGGGTAATACCACGGGATCGCCCGATCACTGGTATCCATCACAGTGGACTCGTACAGCCCCATGGGTCGCTTAGGCAGCTTCACCCGCTTGAGGATAAGTGGGTGTCCCTTCTCCGGGTTCTTCTCATAGCGGTCGAACGTACGCAGATGCGCAAGGGGCAAGCCGAACCGACGCCGCACATGCACGTGGCGCTCGATCAGGTCCTGCACGAAATCATCGCACTGCCTGTCCGGAGACTGGCTCACGAAAATGAAGTCCAGGCCGCGATGCCGGTGCTTGGCAAGCTGCTCTACGTGATACGGAACCTGAGAGCCGGGACGGCGCTTAGGCAGCATTTGGTGTTCGTATGCCTCGTCAATGAGACACACCGCACCATCGGGAAGGAAGTTCGGCCAGTCGCAAAACTGTTCCGGGGTGATGGGAAGCATGCGCGCTTCATCGTGCTTGAAACCACGCACGTTGCCGACGTACACCAAGCGCCCCTGATCACGAAAATCAATGGCGTGATCGATGGCATGCAGCGTTTTGCCGTGGCCCGGCTGGCCCGTATACCAGTAGATCATTCCTTCGTCACTCCAAGCTGCTGCGCCATCGGTGTAGGCATCGGGATGATCTTGAACATGAAACGCACCGACACCGCTGAAATGATCATGGTGATGAACTGATCGAACCCGACCGCGCCGATGAAGTTGTGCGCCCACTCGGGCAACCCGCCCACGTAGTCCATGATGAAACTCTTGAGGCTGGGTAGCAGGGAGTTCACCGATACCAGGGTGATGCCTGCCGTAGAAAGCACCTTGGTGACAAGACGGCCGATGCCGCCGAACAGCACCGTCCAAAGCAGGTTCACAGCGCGTGTGATCCAGTCCCAAATCATGACTAATCTCCGAACAAGATGCGGAACGAAATGAAGACGCCCATGAGCAGCATCACTGCACGAAGGCCAGCGATAAGCGGGCACCACCAAGTAGCGCCATCAAGCGCCACAGCGCCGAAGGTGCCGAAATCCAACGTGCCCAACTGAGGGCATGAGCCACCGCCGAAGCCGGACGTATCGAGCACGTCTACATCGAACGTCCACGTCGAATTGCCCGGACCGTCAACACCCTCAGCGCCATCATGCGGATTGCCGGTGTTGCCATCCCCTGCCCCAGCCTTGGCCCAGTCCGGGGCGCTGCATCGTTCGGCGCGCATGGCACGCAACTGATGTGCCTCAGGGGTGTCACCCTCAACGGTAAAGGGCGATGCGCAGTCTCCAATGTCGCCGGTAGCCTTTGCCGAAGCTCCCGCCTCAACGGCGCAGCGCGTGGCCCACGCCTGAGTGGCGACCATGCCGAGCGCGGCATCGCCGGTCACGACAGGAGGTGTTTTGCAGTCGCCGCCGCCTGTCGCAGAGTTGCCCTGGCCTTCGCCCCCCTCGCCCTTGTCGCCGTTGCCGTTACTGCCGCCAGCACCGGGCCCGGAACCATCACCGGGCACAGTGTCATTACCGTTCGGCTTGCCATTGTTGTAATAGTTGTTCGTTGTGTTGCCGGTGTTCTTGGTGTTGTTCGTGATGTTGGTGCTGTTGCCTGTCTGCTGCCAATCTTCGCCGGGACGGTTCGTTGGCGGGCTGGGCGGGGTGTCTGGAGCGCTGATGGAGGTAGCCTCCGTGCGGCCTTTGTTCGTCTCAACATGGCCTTTCGTGTTGCCGGTGTCGCTGGCACAGGTGCGGAACCCCGAGGGCGTGCTGACGCAGGTTTGATCTTTGCTTTTACACACCCTATGGCCGGACGAGGTCGTGTGGCAGAACTCATCCTTCTTTTCCGGTTTCTTATCCTCCTGCGGTGTACATACGCCGCCCGTGGCCTTCCATGTGCCCGACCGGATGCTGATGACATTAGAGTTGCCCTGCTCCTTCATGCTGAAATCTGTGCCCGGATCAAGGTTCGGATTGACCTTGCAGCCGTTGTCGCAAACGCCGCCCGAGTAGAGCGTTCCGTTTATCATTCCGGCCTGCCCATCAGGGCGCGAAGCGCACGAGCCCGCAGGCGTGTAATACCGAATGAAGCTGGGCGTACTTGTGCCGTTCTTGCAGTTGGGCGCGTGAGTCGGTGTGACGTTCACCTCTACAGACCACGCTGAGCCCGTCTTCCACTGAATTGGCGGGCAAGGTGTGCGGTTCTTCGCAGGATCAGCCGAATACGCAGCAGCTGCAGCATATGCAGCCATCGAGGCCTTACCCTCATCGGCGCAAGATCCACTCTGCGCTGTTGTATTGCACGTGTCCTGGGCGTGTGCGACCGATGGAATCAAAGCCGAGCCCGCGATCATGACAAGCAAGACCGTCAGGTATCGAATGCAAGCCATAGCGCCCCCAGCACTGCGACGATTACGAAATAGCCCATGGCTACCTCCAAAAAAAGTAGGGGCGATATCCGCCCCTACTTGCTCTTTTTGATCATGCCCCACAGCGTGTACAGCCCCTTGACCGCTGCGAGAATCGAAAGGATCGCGCCGATCACCTGACCGGCGAGAACCACCCCTTCAAGGATCACGACAGGCATGACGCCTGCTCGCTTACTTCGCGCGCTTGATCATCGACCACAGCAGGAAGAGACCCAGCACGCTTGCCAGCAGCACGAGAATGCCGTTGACGGAGGTCTTGCCGCTGGTGATCTCGGACGTGATGGCTTCGGCGGGGCCGCCACCGGCCATCGCGAAGCCGCTCGCCATCAGGCCAGCGGTACCGGCGGAAACCTTGCCGGCAGTCGAACGGGCGAAGTCCAGGGCATTGCGGGAAACGGTCTTGATGTTCATCGTTGTACCTTCTTTGGTTGGTTAGAACCGCTCACGAGACACACGGGCGAACTGCCTGTAAACGACGCCCGCTGCCCAGCAGCTCGCGATTGCGAATGCGACCTGCGTACCCTCAGCCAGCGTGAGCGGTGGTAGTACTGGCTGAGGTTTTTCGATCCACACCGGCACGGTGCACACGCCTTCGACGGTGATGTTTGCCGCAGAACACGACTGCACGTAGACCGGTGAGGACATGGGTTAGGCCTTGGCCGGGACGGCCGGAGCGGCTTTGGCTCCAACCGGCACGAGATCGACGTAACGCTTCAGCGTCAGGTCGCCGTACGGGCTCAGGGCGAAGGACTTGGGGTCGAGGTCGTACTCACCGGCCGGATAGGCGGGGCGCTGGCCGAGGCCGACGCGGAACGGCAACTCAAAGCCGTTACCGAGATCGAGGCCGACCATCTGGGAACGCATGATGGTGTTGTGCTTTTCGTTGCGCTGCTCATCGACGATGGCAGACTTCACGCGGCAGACAGGCATAGTTCTTCTCTCACTAGTTTGTGTAGGGCGTCACCCTTGGCAATACCGCGAAACCTTCCGGGGTGACCGTCTCGGAGGATGCGGGCCTCGCATACGTCAGACCACGAATGGCCGAACGCACCGCGCAGAACATTGAGGGCCGGGCCGACCTGACGCTCCATCCAGAGCACCATCGCCTCGGCAGATACTTCGACTTGCTTGCGAATGGTTTTGAGGCGGGTACACACGCCTTCGATGAGTTCACTCATGACTTTGTACGCACCGCGCAGATACGCGCCGGGGTCAAGCAAGGTGTCCAGGGAGACTTCGACGTGCTTGCCGTACAAGCGCACCTCAGCACGCACCCACGGCGAAGATGCGAGGCCAAGCTGTTTGCCTTTCTCATAGACGCACAGCTCCTTGTGGCCTTTGCCGCCGACATAGAGCGTTGACCCGGTGCCGTGGCCCTCATCGGACATGAAGCGGTGCCTAGGCGGGCAACCGCCTTCGCAGAAGTCACCAGCAGCAGCGCGCTCTCGCAGCGCATGCACATCCAGCCGGGTGCCTTCGTAATCGTCGTGGGCACAGTCCACGCGACTGATTCGCGCGCGAAGCATGGTGGCTTGCTTATGGACGTGGGCCCAGTTCTTCACCCATTTGCAGCCTGCCCCGGTCAGGCTGACGCAGATGGTTTCCTTGTTGCCGCTGACGCCGATGCGGCCAACAAGCTCGCCCTCGCGGTCGATCAAAAAGGCCGACAGCGCGTAGAAATTCCAGTTCTTCTCGCGAAGCTCTCCGGCCCTGACCTCACCACGGAAGCCGAACAGCTTGTACAGCAACAGTTCGATGTTGGAGCAGCGAAAGTCGTCAACAGCGGATTGGGGCATCACAAGGGTCAGGTAGTCGATAATCGCGGTTTGCTGACCCTTTTGGCCCGTGTTACTCCCCGGGCCAACCTCCGCCCCTCCCTGCCCCTTTTCACCGGTCGATACCGGGGAAAAGCCCTCGCTCGACGGCATGCAAGCGAGCATCAGGCGTGCGGAATCAGAGGCCATCACGATTTGCCCCGCAGCAGTGCGGAAATGCAGATGCAAGCCAGCAGCAGGAGAACGCCAACGAAACCTACGAAGAGCCAATCAGCCACGGGGAGCCTCCGCAAGTTCGGCGTAGCGAGCAGCGGCAAGCAGATCGCCGGTCTTGCTGGCCTGCACCTCAAGATGCCGCAGGCGGCTGGGCGTCGGCAGGAACTCTGCGCGTGCCTGGACGATGGCTGCGGCTTCACGGATAGCGCGAGCGGCATGGTGTTCGCGGAGTTGGATCAGCCATATGCCGAGTCGAACCACGCCGAACGCGATGGACAGGCTCGCGCCGATCAGGGAAACGATCATGAGAACGGCGGTCACTGGAAGACCCTCCCCCGGTTCCGGCGATAGCGCACGTATGCGAGAAGGCCCTTGATCGCAGCGACGATCAGGACCGGTACCAAGAACACGAAAGGACTCATGCGCCCTACCCCTCCCCTAGCCCCTAGAACCCCGCCAGCGGCCTAGGGGGACCGGCTGGCGGGTACCGCCTACAACCGTAGGCGATGGGGCTTTATACGCGCCTACGCCCGTAGGCGTCAACACCTGTAGGCTACGGCCGTACACGACAGCGAGGCGGTTATGGACTGGAACGACTTTTTCGAGCGCACCCGGGTTTCGGCCAAGGTAGAGAGCTATTCGAAACTGGCTCCGTTGCTGGGCATCACAGACGGCGCAATTGGTCACTACCGCATGGGCAGGCGTGTACCGCAGGTTTGGGTTGTCGCCGATGCCCTGCGCATCCAAGGGCATCCTGAGCCTGAGAAGCAGGCAATCGAGATAATGAAGCGAGCTGCACTCACATCGCCTGAGCGGACGTTCTGGAAGCGTCTGGCGGCGACTGCCATGGCCCTAGCGCTAGGTGTTGGGTTCGCCTCGCCTCGTGACGTACAGGCGGCGGTGGGCGGCTTCGATGCGGCACCCTCTATACATTATGCGAAATGATGTTTGACAGGCTGGAGCTACTCTGGGGCGTGGATCATTGAGTCTCTCCCGTCCGGGAATCCACAAGGATTGGTCCGCATTGCCTCGCGTCTAGGTGATGTCTGCCGCGGATAAATTGCCCTTTTCACAGCTGAAACTGCCCCATTTTGCTCCGGAAACCCGCCCATCTTTCCGGGAGTCTTCGGACAACCCGCCCCTAATTTGGCGGAACTACGCATTACTTGCCCCGAATTCTTCTGCAGCTCGTTTAGTCACAGGACTTCCAAGTAGCTGCCTTGCTGTGCGCCCGCGTCCAAGTGCAGCCATATCGTCCGCAGAATGCAGCCATACAGCCCTCAGCCTACGTTAGATCCCGGGGCTTTCCGGATAAATTTCCGCCAAGTTCTTTCGATTTGGGGGCTAAGATTGTAGTGCGACACCGTCTTGGTCTTCCTAGTGGGCAATGCAATGAATTCCCTGTCTACCTTGCAGCAGATGAGCATCGTCGCAGGCGTCTTGGTAGCGCTTGTTGTTTCCATTACCTTGGTGGCAGTCTGGCTGGCCAACCGCCAAAACGCAGCATACGATCGAGAGCTGGCAGGAGGGAAATGCCCTCGTTGTGGCAAATCGCTGGATGCCTGACGTTCAACGGACGTTTCCCCCACAGGTTAGTTCGGTGGAGTGTGTGGCATCCTTGCGGAAGCAGCTCGTGTACCAGGCAGGCAGTCTATGCGCGGACATATACCTTCGGAAAAATCCGCTTCCGCTCAAGCAAGAGCGGATGCGGCGCGGGACTGGCTCGATGCGGCGACGTTCGAAGCGATACTGAACCCAAATGCGGTCCAAGGCCGCACCCTGAGGCAATGCTTGCAATCTGGAAGCGTTCTGGGCGTCTGGTTTGGGGAGCTGAAGATGTTTCGCTTTCCTCCATGGCAATTAGACTCCACGGGCACCCCTCTGGCAGGCCTTTCCGATGTGCTGGCACTGCTCCGTGGCCCATATGGCGTCTCGGCCGGCGATACGACGTCAGGTTGGGAGGAAATCGAGTGGCTGATCGCTCCGCATGCTCTGCTGTCCGGCGGCACTCCATCAGGCGTTCTTGCCCTGGATCCAGCTCTTGTACTGGCGACGGCCCTGCAAGACTTCTCGTCCTGGAGTAATGACGCACGCTGGTAGGCTTGAGGGCGCTTAACGACCAGGTTTGAGTTTGAAAATGCGACGTTTCCCCCACGCATTGGAACCGCAGGTGGCTAAGAGGCGACAGTAGCTTTGCTGCCTCAGGCTGGGCGGCCGGTCTCAGTGAGTGGCTGTGCCTTGATGAAGCCTTTTCGCTGGAGTACGATCCGCGGGGAGAGCAAAAACTCTTTTAGGATCAATACGTTACTTCGCATAACACAGCTTATGTAAAACGCCAGGTAGTCATCTGGGGCGCTACGGGCGCCTGATGCTTGAAGCTGGCCTTTCCTGGACCAGAACCTACTGGCTCCACGTAAGCATAGCGCCCAGCTCTGGCGTCACGTGCTGGAGCTCGGCCCGCTTGCTGATTGTCCGCCATCTTCGCTGCCACCGCTTATGTCTCTTCCCTGCGCTGGTCAGCTGCAGCTTTAACACTCTGCTCCCTTTTTCACCGGCCGCCATGCCATGGCGGACACATCCCGAAGCAAGCCCCAGTCCGGCATCCGGAACACCAGTAGAAATACCGGCCGATTGCCAGTTCTTCTACCGCTGCATGGCTTGTGATTCTGGCATAGCGTCTATGCGCGCGACCCAGAGAAGCTAGTTCTATTGGATAGCAACGAATGCGGAATCCGATCCTTCCTGCCTGTTGATGCGAGCTGCTCAAACTGGCCATCGAAGGGACAAGCAAGTGCCCCCAGCAACCCAAGCCGGCGTTCAAACCCCGGTGCGGACGATCGGAGAGCGTCGCAATGGACAATGTCCGGGAAGCATCCGCCCTGCCAATCCCGCCTGGAAGTCGGACCGCTTTCGGCGTTGCCTCACGCCCTACACTGCCCTGGTGGTCTGACACGCCCGCCGCGCTCATTACGTTGTTGTTGCTCTTGAGTGCAGATATTGCACAGGCCCAAGTTGCGACGTGCGCGGGGCAGACTGCAGGGTGCAGAATCGACGACGCTCTGTTCGGCAACTCACCCGCCACGGCGCCAATCGGCAACGACACCGCTGGCGGGCTGACTATCGGCTACTCAGGCAACGGTGTTCTTGGTATCCAGGGCGGTGCCGCAGTCATTAGCGGGTTCGCCTTCAACGGCATTGGAAACACGATCGGCGACCTGGCGACGGGGGTGGGCACGGTTACGGTGAGCGGCCTCAACTCCGCGTGGACCCAGTCAGGCAACGCCCTCATCGTGGGCAATGCGGGAGCGGGCACCCTCAATATCCAGAACGGCGGCCAGGTCGTAAGTGCTGCCGGCGGAATCGTCGGGAATGGGGCCTCTGGTTCCGGTGCTGTGACAGTCACCGGTCCAGGCTCCTTCTGGCGGACCAACACTGCCAGTATCTCGGTCGGCAGCGCAGGACGTGGCACCCTCGCGGTCGCTGATGGCGCAAGCGTGACGACCAGTTCGCTGGACATCGGTGGAGGTGCGGGTGGGTCGGGCGCGGTCAGCGTGAATGGCTCTGGCTCGGTACTGCAGACGACGGCGATGCGGGTTGGGACTGCCGGAGCAGGCTCACTTGCGATAGAGAGCGGCGGCACGGTCAACAACAACGGGAACGTGTTCGTTGGCAATAGCGCTACAGGCTCGGGCGCGGTCACGTTGACCGGCGCTCAAAGCAACTGGAACATCAGTGCCGACTTGTATGTTGGGCTGTTCGGTTCTGGCGCACTTACCGTTGCCGACGGCGCATCGGCTAACCCTTCCTCACTCTTCGTGGCTGCACGCGCCGGGAGTCGCGGCACTGTAAACATCGGTGCGGCAGCCGACGCAACGGCGGCAGCCCCCGGGACGCTGGGTGCTCCGTCCGTCGAGTTTGGTCCCGGTAGCGGCCTGCTTGTGTTCAACCACACTGCATCCGCCTATACGTTTGCACCCGCCATCAACGGCCCAGGGGCGGTCAACGTTCTTTCCGGCACGACCATCTTCGCGACCGACAAGGCATATACCGGCGGCACCACAATCTCCGCAGGCACCCTGCAGCTTGGCAACGGCGGTGCTTCCGGCTCAGTTGTCGGCAACATTACTGATAACGGAGCGCTGGCGTTCAACCGAAACGATGCGCAGACATTCGCCGGCATTATCTCCGGAACGGGCACATTGACCCAGGCCGGTACCGGAACCACGGTGTTGACGGGCACCAACAGCTACGCTGGTGCCACGACCGTGGCTGCGGGCGGCCTCTACGTAGACGGGAACCAGGCTGGGGCAACCGGACCAACCATTGTTGCTGCAGGAGCCACGCTGGGCGGGTCAGGCACCATCGGAGGCAATGTAACCGTTGGCGACGGCGCAACGCTGTCTCCTGGCAGTCTGTCGAACGCACCGGGCACACTGACCATCAACGGCAATCTGTCGCTCAGCGGCAGCTCGCTGTTGGCCTACAGTTTGGGTGAGGCCAATGCGGTAGGCGGGGCGTTCAATGATCTGGCAACGGTGGGCGGCGACCTGGTCCTCGATGGCGTGCTGAACGTGGTGACCGCGCCGGGTGGTGCCTTCGACACCGGCATCTATCGGCTGATCAGCTATGCCGGTGGGCTGACCAACAACGGGCTGTCCATCGGGTCGATCCCCTCCCCTGATTATTTCGTCCAGACCTCTGTCGCCAACCAGGTCAATCTGATCAACACCAGTGGTCTTACGCTCAATTACTGGGATGGCGCCGCTGGGCCGAAGAACAACGGGGTCGTCAACGGCGGCAATGGAATTTGGCAGACCTCGGCTGGCAACGACAACTGGACAGAGGCTACCGGCACGCCCAACGCTCCCTTCACCGACCGCGCGTTTGCAGTATTCACCGGGCTCCCCGGAAGCGTCAGTGTCGACAACAGCCTCGGGCCGGTGACAGCATCTGGCATGCAGTTTGCGGTCGGTGGCTATGTAGTGGGAGGCAACCTGCTGACCCTGGTAGACGCAACGTCTGCCCCGGGCATCTCGGTGATCCGGGTAGGTGACGGCACCGCGGCGAGCGCGGGCTACACCGCGACGATCAACGCGGTGCTGACCGGTTCCAGCGAACTGGTCAAAGTTGATGGCGGCACGTTGGTGCTCACTGCGTCCAACACCTATTCCGGCGGCACGTTGATTGAGGACGGCACCCTGCAGTTGGGGGATGGTGGCACGTCGGGTGGGATTATGGGCGATGTCACCAACAACGGTCTGCTGGCCTTCAACCGTTCCAACACGGTGGAGTTCGCGCGTGCCATATCGGGTACGGGGGGCGTCGACCAGATCGGCACCGGCACTATCCTGTTGAGCAGCACCGCCAACACCTACAGTGGGGCCACCCGGGTCGCTGCCGGCGTATTGCAGGCCGGTACCGCATCTACGTTCAGCCCCAATTCGGCGGTGACCGTCGCAGCTTCCGCGGCGCTCAATCTCAACGGTTTCTCGCAGATAGTCGCTGGCCTGAGCAATGCCGGGCGCGTCACGTGGGGCGCAGGCGCCCTGCCCGGCACCGCCCTGACCACGCGGGACTACGCCGGCCTTGGCGGCACACTGGAGATAAACACGTTCCTCGGTGGCGACGGGTCACCATCTGACCGGCTGGTGATCGATGGGGGTGCCGCTTCCGGTCGATCCATCATCGTCCCTCATAATGCAGGCGGCCTTGGCGAACTCACCACCGGCAACGGCATTCTGGTGGTGGATGCGGCCAATGGCGGCATCACCAGCGGCACAGCGTTCGTGCTGACAACGCCGGTGCTGGCCGGGCCATACGAGTACAGACTACGGCGCGGCAGCGCAGACGGCAGCTCTACCGAGAGCTGGTACCTGAGTTCCACCCTGGACTGCGGGACGGCAGGGGCGCCATCACCCCCCTGCCCCTCACCGCCGGCTCCGCCGGTGCCGCCGCCGGCATACAGGCCAGAGGTGTCCTTGGTTGCTGCACTACCCACCGTGGCGGCTATCTATGCGCGAGCAGTCGTGGACACGCTGCATGAGCGGGTGGGCGACGAGCACTTGCCGGGCCAGCGTGGGCAGAACGCCTCGGAAGACGGGGGCTTCGGCGGCGCGTGGGTCCGAGCGCTGCACCACGACGGCAAGCGCGACGGTGGCGACCAGGGAATCTATGGAGACAAAGGGCCAGGTTTCGATTTCGCTTTTGATGTGCTGCAGCTGGGCGTGGATCTCTACCGCTCCATCAACCAAGACGGCGGCCATCAACATGCCGGAAGTTACCTGGCCTACGGGAAGGCGCGTGGCAGGGTGCAGCACAACTGGCTTGACTACGATTTCCATGCGGGCACGGACGAGTTCGACGCGCGCACCCTTGCCGCGTACTGGACCGCGTTCTCGCCCCGCGGTGCTTATGTTGACAGCGTGGTGCAGTACACGTGGTATGACATGCGCGCAAGATCCACCCGGCTGCCGGACACGTTTACCAACGGCACCGACGTGCTGGCATCTGTGGAAGCGGGTTGGCCATGGCGGTTGGGCGAGGATCGAAGCGGCGATTGGAGTGAGGCAGGTTGGCGCATTGAGCCTCAGGCCCAGGTTATCTGGCAGAAGACCTCGCTGGACGATCTGGTCGATTCGGCCGCACGGGTACGCTACAGCGATGGCGATGCCAGTGTTGGCAGGTTGGGAGTACGGCTCAACCGGGTTGGTCTCAGGGCGGGCGCTTCAGGCGATCTGGCCACAAGCTGGTGGATCCGCGGCGACGCGTGGCACCAGTTCAGTGGATCGCCAAACACTGAATTCTCCAGTGAAAGCGGCTACGTCCCCTTTACTGCAGACCTCGGAGACAGCTGGGGCGAAGTTGGCCTGGGTGGCACCTGGCAGGTCACTGCTAGTGGTTATCTGTTTGCCGATGCGGACTACACGTGGAGCTTCGATGGCGGAGAAACATCATGGAACGGAAAGCTGGGCATGCGTTGGCAGTGGTAGTGCCACACGCTCAGCCATGGTCATGGCGGGCCGCCCGAAGCCGTGACCGTGCATGGCACCGTCACGGTGATGCTACTCCCGGCCGGCAGCGATGGAATCGTGACGCCACCCCCGAAAAGTGAAGCGCGATCGAGTTGCGGTGCGTAGGAGGACCCTTCTTGCCCTGCCCTGCCCTGCCATGGCTTTGACGAGAGGGCACTACCCGATCAAGAAGATCCACACTCGACATCGCCAAGTTGGCGGCCGGTTTTTAACGGCTCATGCCTTGTGGCCTATTCAGGAACTCAGGAGAACCTGAGGAGGCATCCTGCGTCAGTTGTGTCCTTTAAGAGCAATCTCGCCGGTCTCCCAAATCGTTGCAGATGCCGCAGCCTAAGAGTACGGTCTCGCTTGCGGGGCTTATGCGATAGTCGCAGTCTCCCCGGCATTCGTGGTCTACATGACTTTTGCCGCCGTTGGGCTCGCATATTGTCAGCCCTCGCCTGTCGGCGGCGCTTGGCTCCATCCTGTGACCTGATTCATGCTCGCAAGCGAACTTGAGACTGAAGAATCGTGCGTTGGCCTTGCCGTTCCTTGATGCTACCGACGGAGCGCGGAATGAGTCTTGCAAATTCGCAAATGAGCGGCACCTCCTCCATTAGGGTGCTCCTTGCTGATGATCACATCCTGGTCGCTCAGGGCCTTAAGATGCTACTGCTGGAGACCTTCGCCTCAGTGTGTCTAGTTGGCACGGGAGAAGCTCTTCTGGAATCGGTCCGAAGAGACCCGCCAGATATCGTGATCTCGGACATTAGCATGCCTGGAATTAGCGGCATTGATGCGCTAAGGGAGCTGCAGCGGGAGGGTTGCACAGTGCCCCTCTTGTTCTTGACTGTCCACGATGAGCCTTCGTTGTGTACTGCCGCGATTCGCGCCGGAGCGCGAGGCTACGTCCTCAAGAATTCCGCAGGGGATCAACTAGTTCAGGCAATTGAGGTCGTAATGGCAGGTGGCAGCTACGTCACTTCTAGCGTTGGTGCTTTGGCCATGGAATTGAGTCGGAACAGCCGTTACATGCTGAGTGAAAAAAAGCTGCGCATCGTGGAGTACGTGAGTCGGGGGATGCGCTCTAAGCAGATTGCTCACCGCCTAAGCCTGTCGGTCCGGACAGTGGAGTCGCACAAGTACGCAATCATGCAAGAACTGGGCGTTCACACTACAATCGAACTCGTTCGCAAAGCCGAGAAGGAAGGGTTGATCTCCGTCTGATCTGGACGGCCGATGCGTTGGTCAATGCCCGCATCGCTGAACATCTCGTTGACATCAAATTCGCTCTCCTCGGCAAGCGAGCTTTCAACTGCTGCGGATGGACGTCTCTGTAGCCGTTATCAGCTCTTAGGGGCCACCTTTATCATCGTGCTGGATATCAGTCCTCTCAGCTTCATTTTCTTGAGATTCGACCAATCGCACTCTACTTGATAGGGCGGCGTGGACGTGTCGCCAGGCGTCACTTCCCAGTATTAGTCTTCGGCGTGGAGTCCTGCGATCCCCCTCCGCAATAATGGCGGCTGCGACCTTCAGTGGGTCTCCCATCGATGCAATGCGCCCCATTGCAAGAAGCCTCCTGAGGTTGCCAGATGATGTCTGCTTGTAGGACTCAATTGTTTGCGCGACTACTGCGTTCGCATCGAAGCCGGTCTTTACCCGACCCGGGCAAACTATGGTGACGAAGATGCCGAACTCCGCAGTCTCCTCAGCAACGGCTTCGCAGAATCCCTCGATGCCCCACTTGCTGGCGTGGTACAGACTCAACGATGGCAGACTCGTTTGCCCAGCTTCGCTAGACATTTGAACTATCCATCCTGATTTCTGTGTTCTGAAGTGAGGCAAGGCTGATCGGATTAGGTGGATCGGGCCCAGCAAGTTGGTCGCGAGTTGATGCTCAATCTCCACATCGCTGACCTCCTCGGCCGCACCCAGTAGTGCGTACCCGGCATTGCTGACAACGACATCGAATCCCCCCCACGCGGCTACCGCAGCATCAACAGCCCCGCCGATCGCCGCTCGATCCGTCATATCGAGAGGGTAAAGGATTAGAGTGCCCGGGTACTCTCTAAGCAGCATCTCCAGATTTGTTAAATCTCTGCTTGTCCCGAGCACAAAATCTCCACGCTGCAACAGCTGCTTCACAAGTTCGAGTCCTATTCCCGACCCCGCTCCGGTGACAAGCCATCGACGCGCGCTCATCCTTGCACGCAGCGTCGGCTGTCAAGCGTGCCCCCACTCGGTCTTTGGTGCTTGACGACGCGAACTGGTTGCCCGCCCTCACGTAGCATTTGCGCCTTCCAATGGAAGCGAGGGGGATCGTTGGAACTCAGTACAAAGCGTGCTTGACGCAAGAACACGTCAAGGAATGCCATGAGTTCAACCAATGCAAAGTGCTTACCACCGCAGATGCGTGGGCCCGCTCCGAATGCGGTATTGATGCCCGAATGCGAACCTAGGCGGGTATCGAGAGCTCCCAAGGACCAGGGGTCGCTACGTACACGCCTGTCATGCCCTATTCCAATGAAAGAAATCAGGATGTTCTGATCTGGCAAAATATCTCGATCGTCAATACGATCAGCTTGAAGTGCGCGTCGCGCAATGATTGGCGTGGGCGGAAATAAACGAAGAGCTTCAGAAATGAAATTTCTTAGAACATTACAGCCTGTCAGCGCATTCCATCCTTCGCCCTCATCAATCGCAGAAAGTTCAGCCCTAATGGCCTCCTGAACAGCGGGATGCTTCGCGAGAAGGTAGCAAGCCCATCCCATCGTTGCGGCCGACGTTTCTGCCCCCGCTGCGAAGAACGTCAGTAGCTCATGCTCAAGAACAATGTCATTGGCCGGATCCGCATCTGCTGCGAGCATCTTTGCCAGCATCGGCCCGACGGGTATCGCACCATGGCGGAAGATGCTCAGTTCACGCAGCACCTCTCGTCGAAGTGCTGGCAGCCTCCGGGCCCCCTCAGAGTACATCGCCTCCGTCATCCCGGCGGGCACGAATGAGTAGGCCGACCCGTACTCCATCATCTCAGAGATATGATCCAGGTCGACGCCCGTGTCCACGAAGGGAATGTTGAAAAAGTTCTCCACTAGCACCGATACCGCCATGGTTCTTAGCGCCCGATCATCAATGGTCGCTGCGCCGCCAGAGGTGTCAAATAACATGCGCCTCACCGCCACTTCCGCGTGGCACCGCGCCAGAGCGCATGCTCGTTCTCGGTCGAAGTGAGTGAAGTAGCTATGTGTCAGGTCGCGGCGCAACATCCATGCTTCACCATCCTCTGAGAAACGAGAAGCCCCGAGTGCTTGCCGGAACCACACCATGTTCTTGCGATAGCGATCAGCACTTGCGCAGAGGACATGGTCCACGCTCTCGTGGCGCTGCAGAATCAATACAGGCACTCCGCTCAGCAAGATGTCCACATCTTGGCCGTTGTGATCTTTGGCAAGAGCATAGAGCTGGCTGCAGATTTCGTCCGCATGGATCATGTGGCCTTTCCTAACAAGGCCGCTACATCTCGAACGCTACGCAGGTCAAGAATTTCCATCACATCAATCTCGCGTCCCACGCTCTGCTCCAATTGCAGCACCAAGGTGGCGAAGCTCAGGCTATCCATCTCTTTTAGATCATGGAGCACTGCATCGTCGTCAATCTTATCGACCGGGACAAAAAGGCAGCCAGACAGCAGCTCCTTAGCCGCGTGTAGTTCGCTCATACAACATTCTCCGAAGCCATCTGAGATGAGTGCAACCAACGGCCTTCCAAGTACATTGCCTTTACGCATACGCGCGCCAACTTTCCTGAACTCGTGTAGGGAAGGCTGTTGTTACGCAGGAGGATGACCTCGGGAGTTGCCCCGAACGCAGTAGCTATCGCCGCAACTAGAGTCCGACGTATACGCTCTTGCTCTTCGACACCTACGGGCTGCCCTTGGACCAGCACGACTAGCTTCTCCCCCCCATCGCGCTCCAAGCCGATCGCGGCTACATCCGTCTCATCTGCTCTCACGGCGTTGGCCGCAACCCGCTCAACGTCCTGCGGCCATACGTTGTGGCCACGCAGCAAGATCACTTCCTTGGCCCGCCCGGTCACGAAAAGCTCGCCAGCGAACATGTACCCCAAGTCACCTGTGTCGAGAAAGCCGTCCGCGCGCGGAAGTGGGGCATCGGTTTTCCCTTGGTACGCCTGCGCTACAGCGGGGCCGCGCACCCACAATTTCCCGATAGTGCGCTCCGGAAGCTGCCGGTCCTTCTGATCCAAGATATGGACGTCGATACCTGGCAGTGGCCGCCCAGCTGAAACGAACGTCTGCTGAGCGCTATGCTTGCTCGATCTGGGCAACGCGACTCCGAACCCTTCGCCTCGCTCTTCAATGTTCACATAGTCGATGATTGGCTGAAGATCCGTATCGCCCATGGTGACAGCCAGGGTTGCCTCGGCGAGCCCATAGCTGGGTTGAAAGGCCTCGCGACGAAATCCAGCGACCGACATCACGTCCACAAATGCGTCAAGATCCTCGATACGCACCCTGTCTCCTCCGACGCCTGCGATTCGCAATAGGCGCAAATCTAGCTGTTCCGTGCCCCGGCAGCGTCTTGCGGCAAGTCTCCACGCGAAACTGGGAGCGTAGACAATTGTGGTTGCCTGCTCGGACATCAACTTCAACCAAGACAGAGGGCTGGCTGCAAATGCGTACGGGCTAAGGTAGTCGACGCTGCGCTGGCAGCACATCGCCACTACGGAGAATCCAACAAGTCCCATGTCGTGACAGAACGGAAGCCAAGAGCAGGCGCGGTCGGCTGCTTGAATTCGAAGGCCGTGGCAGGCGATCGCGTTGGCATTGGCCATCAGCGCCTGCTGACGGACGACAACACCTTTTGGCTCGGAGGTAGACCCAGAGGAGAACTGCACATAGGCAGGTATGTCAGCCCCAACTAAGCGAATTGCGGGGCCCTCATCGCCGGGGCAACAGCTTTCGAGAAACGCTTCAAATGCGATGGCATCCGCGGTCCGGCCGACAGCCTCCTCTGCGCAAGTCATCACGACGCTGGGGGCCAGCAGCCAACGTGCGCCGCTTGCCTTGTGCAACGAACGTAGCCGCTGCGTGTACGCTTGCCGGCCACCAGGGAGAACTTGGTAGGGCAGCGTGCAGGCGACCACACCCGCATACTGCGCACCATAGAACAAAACCAAGAAGTCGGCACTAGTATCGGCAACTAGTCCAATTCTTTCTCCAGGACTCAGACCAAGCTTCGCCATACCGCTAGCTGCGGCCAACGCGCGCTCGCGCAGGTCGCGGTAGCTCATCACATTGACGCGACCGCGGCGGATATCGTGAAAGTTCACGCCTGTTTCTCCGGTCGCGGCATAGTCAAGTGCGCTACGTGTGTTGGCGAACCCACCTAGCTTGAGAGCAATGCTGGAGTTTGCTGTTGGCGTGCAACTCACGATGGCATTCCTTGTCCTGGCGGACGTGGACCATCGCGAAATGCTGAAAATATGAGGATATCTCGCCGTTGCCCGTCTGGGGCCAGACACTCCTGCAGCAGTCTCGCCTCATACAAAAAACGACTATTGTCAATAAAGTTGAACAGCATCGCCCGATTATCCGACAGCACCCGCGCGACAATCTTGTCAATGTCGCGATATGTAAAAAAGTGGTCGAGGACGGCGTCGATGGTGGACCAATAGACCCTGTTGCCTGCCGCCTTTGAGGCATCATGGCACGCTGTTATTGTTCCTACTTTGTGCGTGGTGTCTACGTCCATCGTATAGAAGCCGATCAACAGGCCTTTGTTGAAGATGCCCAGCAAATAGTTCCTGCGCCCATCAAACCTGGCGATCAGCTCGCGTAGGCGCAGCTCGTTGAGATCGAGCGGGGGTAAGTTCAGACCCGCTCGCACCTCAGCGGAGTTGACCCACTCGACGAAACGCGGTGTTACATCGTTTGGCACCAAGCTTCGCACGGTGCTGCCATGCGTATCTATGTGGACGGGAGTCGCCACAGCGACCGCTCTCGCGGCGTTAGGATCTTTAGCCGCAGTTGCCGGCTGAAAAGTCCAGCGAATGTCCGACATGAAGCCTCCGCGGGATGCAGCTCTAGCGCCAGGATCGGCGCCGAGGATTTGTTTCAACTGCGGAACGTGGATCTGTGGCTAGCGTAGGAGCAATCCAATTTGACACCGCATGGCCTGTGCGCCTGAGCAAGGGCTGCTTAGAACTTCCATTCGAAGTAGGCCTTGGCGCCGTGGTCCTCCAATCCGCTGCCCAGTTGCCCTGAGTAAGTGGCGCCAACGCGCATTGATTCGGTCAAGACCACGTCAATGCCAAGTTCCGCCGCCAGTGCCTCTCGTGCAAGCGGAACTCCTTCGACTCCGAACGCCCCTCCTGATATGAAAGAAAGGCGCAGGCCCGGACTTGTGTTGCCGAACACGTGTCGCCAACCCGTCATGGCGCGCAGCGTCATGCGCTTGCCTGCCATCGTCTCAAACGTATTGGCAAGACGCATACCCAACGTGGCATAAGTCACGTGACTGTTGGAGCCCGAGGACGCCAGGGCCGATTCGCCGCCCTTCTCGGCGAAGCCGTCACTGTCAAACTCCACATACGCCGCATTCAAGAAAGGTTTCAGCACTACCTTCTCGGTATCCATTCGGTAACCAAGCTCACCAAAGACCTGGCGAGTGCTGGCGTTATAGTCGGCGTGCAACTGGTCACTAAAATAAGGGAAATCGACCTTTCGAGTCGTGCTGATGTCGTGCCAAGCGTATGCGACGCCTGCATGGAAGCTAACGTCTCCCCAGGCATTTCCGATGTAGAGGCCAAGGTGTAGGTCATCGCTTGAAGCCGAGGAGCGCCGGGCATCTACATCGAACCGTGAATGACTGAAACCTCCCACAGCACCTAGCCGCCAGTCGGAGGCAAGCTCCCAGTCGGCTCCGACAAAGAGACCGCTGATGTCGCGGTCTAGCCGAGCTGGCCCGACATCTCGCTCAAAGCGACCCCACGAGCCAAAGGCATGAGCCCAGACTCCATGTCCTTGCCCTTGAGGTTCTCTGACGTCGTCGCCCAATCCATCGGTCGAGTAGCGCACACGGTTGCCTACGGCTTCACGTACGAAGCGACTGTCCTCGAGAGCGGCCTGTCGCATCGAAGCGTAGATTTCACCGGAAATGTCGTCCAGCGCGTCGCATGCGGCGCTCCTGTTGGACTGGTTGAGCAAGGCTGTTCTCAGGTCCCCGTCAGCCGGCAGCTGGTTGATACCCGTGGCCGCTGCGTTTGCGTTCGGCGAGCAGGTCGGATCGATCACAGGCGCCGTCTGGGTTACCTCCAAGTAGGCATGATTGGAGTCGTATGTATCCATCAGCGACAGGAAAGGCGATAGATTCACGTCGCCGGACAGCGCGTAGTCGCCACTGACGCCACCAGTCGCACTGAGCACGGTGTAACGGGTGCCCAGCCTGTATGGCGCAACGCTGGTGCGAGCGACGTCGAGCTGCGCCCCAGCCTCCAGCACTGCAGTGCCATTGACTTGGACCAGGTCCGACGCGGTGGTGGAGGGTTCCACCTCGACCAGATAGCGGGAGCCAGCTTGTTGCAAGTAGTCGCCATTGATCGTCAGCGTACCGATCGAATTGCCTGGAGAGATGGTAGATCCTGCTGCCAACGCCGTGCGCCCAACAGTGCCGTTGCCGGTGAGCGATGCTGCGTCACCTACCGATACCGCAGACGAACCCAAGTCACCATCAACTCTAAGTACACCGGCCGCCACGAACGTTGGGCCACTTAGCGAGCTGACACCGGTCAGATGAAGCACGCCCCCCGCGCCCTTTATCAACGTCCCGCCTCCGGAGATGGGGCCCGACAAGGCGAGCGTGCTCCCTGGATCGGGAAGGAGCGCACCCAAGGTTTCGATGTCCACTGCCCGCACCGAGCTCATGTTGGCGGTAGTCCTCAACGCGCCAAACCCGAATTCCAATCCGCTGGTCGCTGGCCCCAATGCGTTGTCGGCAGCAATCTGCACCAGCCCTTCTCGAATGTATGTCCCGCCGGTGTAGGTGTTCTCGCCCGCTAGCACGAGCGTGCCGGAATCCGTTTTAACAAGGCGCGAACTACCTGACAGTGTTGCGTTAATGGTCGCCAAGTGCTCCGGGACTGCAGTCAGAAATTCAGTCCGACCTCGTGAGGTGGCGCCCACGCGCACCAACGCGTCTGGGGCGACCAGCTCGATCCCATCACCCTGCACGATGTAGCCGCTACTGGCAAACTGCATGCCACTCACGCGGACAGCTCCCCTATCGTCGTCCACCGTCACGGTACCTGTCGTACCCTGAAACACGGCAAAGCTGCCATCAGCGAACGGCGCGTTCACGACTCCATTGGCGTCGGTCCAGTTGTCGTTGCCGGCACTGCTCTGCCAGATGCCATCACCTCCATTGACGATGGCGTTGTTCTTCGGACCCGCCGCCCCGTCCCAGAAACTAAGAGTAGTTCCCGGAGGAGCCAGAACCAAATTGACCTGATTGGAAACACTGGTCTGCACTCGAATTGCCGAGAGCGCTGGAGGTAGGATGCCCAGATCTAGACCTCGATCCACCAGCGACCCTGAATAGTCGATCACGCGATAGACACCAGGATCAAAAACGCCGCCAGGTGATGTTTCTACGTCCAACGTGCCGTCCAGGACCAAGTTTCCGCCGACGGTGATCAGATCATTGAGTGGCCCTCCGGGTACGCCTGATTGCCCAAAGAGGAAGCGCATTGTCGCAGTCGGCGCAAGGTCTAGATCCCCGTCAATGGTTAATTCGCCTGGAATAGCCGACTCCGGGCCGGGAACAAGCAATCCACCATCAGCGACCGTGAGGTCTCCTCCAATTCGCCCGCTTCCACCGAGAAGCGCACCACTGTTCACCCGCGCCGAGGTGCCGGCTGTGCCGAGCACCCCGTTGACCCACAGCTCTCCGCCATTGACCGTAGTGTTACCGGCGAACGCACCGCTGTCGCCAGTCAGAGTCTCACTCCCTCCGGCAACTTCAAATCCTCCGTTGCCATTGAGTTGCCCTGCAAAGGTGTCATCGGCTGCCGTCAGGGTAAGCGTCCGTGCCCCAACGTTGACAGCGCCACTGCCCGCGAGGCTGCGAATGAACGCTTGGCTTGCGACAGCGGAAACATCGAAGGTCGCATCAGCAACGACTCGGCTCGAATCAGCGATGCTGCCGGCCCCCCAAAGGGCTAGCACACCGCCGCTCACCAACGTCTGGCCGGCGTAAGCATTGACTCCGCTCAGCGCAAGCGTGCCAGGGTCACTCTTTATCAGGCTGCCGGTGCCAGATATGCCCCCGGTCTGGGTGGCGGCTCCACCTGCGTTGACCTTGACGGTTAGCGCATACGTGCCCTGCAGGTCGATGCCATTGGCGATGTCGACCCCTGATCCGTACACCAATCCAGCGTTGCCGGCGACCTGCACCGCGCTGGTACCCACGGCATTGTTGTAGCCCAGTCCGAGCCAGCCTCCGTAGAGAGTGGTGAAGCCACTGAGTCCGCTATTGTCTTGGGGCGCGCCCGCAGGGGGCGCCACCGGTGCCTGTAACCAAGTGGTACCAGCATAGTTAGCTATGGTGCCGGCACCGACGAGGGGCGTATCAAAGATGTAGTTGGCGGACGTGTGGTTGAAGCTCACAACCCCGAAGCCTGGACCGAATTGCACCTGCGCCGCGCTAAGTTCTCCGGGGGCGACAGCGTTTTCAGACGCCTCTGCCCCTATGTTGAGCGCTCCATTGCCTGTAGCGGTTTCCCCCAGGAACAGCGTTCCCAAGCCGCCGTCGAAACGGATCAGGCCGTAGTAGTCGCGACTTAGGTCTGGCTCCCTTTCGCCGATGGATCCAACATAGGCAGTGCCCAGATTTACCAACCCGCCGTCGGCAATGGTCAGGCTGCCGATGCCGGATACTCCCACGTGAAGATTGCCAATCTCCGTTCCATCGTTGATGACCGCAAGATCGTAGCGACTATCGTCGTACGGATCATCGTCGTTATCGTACTGCACGAAGCTAGTGCCGGCGGCGGCCCCTACGTACCACACCGAGCCTTGGCCAGAAACCGCCACCTTGCCTTCGCCGCCGTCCAAGCCCAACTGAAATGGCGGTGGCAGCGCTCGACCGCCGCTGCTTGAATTACTTAGCGCGCTATCACTTACCGTGTTTAGCATCTTACCGCCAGACAGTACGTTGATAGTGCCGCTGCTGTTCAGCCCGCGCCCGACGTCAACCCCCATCGCAAAATTCGCATTGCTGGCGTATCCGTTAGCGTTGGTGCCCGATATGTTGAGCGTCCCATGTCCCCCGTCGGCGCCGATCTGGATGGAAGGTTCAAACTGGAAGGATTGGACGCCAGTGGCCACCTTTCCACCGGAAAAGAGGTTCACTGTTCCATTGCTGCCAGCTCCGACGCCAATGCTCAGCGAGGGTGCCACCGCTGCACCGGTGTTTGGATCTTCGGTGCCGCGCTCGGTCACCCATGCGGCATCCTGGATGGTTACGGTACCGGTCCCGCCGGACCCTCCCACCACGTGATCAGCACGATTGAACTGTACTGAACCTGCGGCGTATGTACCACTCATGCTTTGTGCATAGACGGTCTTGCCGCGTCCAAAGACATTGATCGCGCCAGTGCTGTCGGCGCCGATTCCTACACCAAAACCGGTGTCGGGCGCGTTGCTTCCGATCGTAAGGGCAGTGCCGGGAAATTGACCAGCTGGCGAGAGCGAGAAGTCCACTATCCCAGTGCCGCCACCTTGGCCTACATACATGACTCCGGAGGTATTGGATAGCATCCACAGCGCCGCAGAGCCGCCGTCCTGCGATTCGATCAGCGTGTTGACAGCAAGATGCCCGCGAGCGCCGGCACCGATGCCGATGGACATCGAATTGCCCTGCAAGTAGGTGTAGTAACCCGAGTCCTGGCTGATTGTCCAAATCGGATCATACGGAGAGCCGCCGTTAATAACCGCATCACCGTAACTACCATCGAACCCTTGACTCCAGTTGTCGCCGTCCGTGATCAGAGAGCTGACACCGCCTTGCCAGACGTTCTGTGCCTGCGCGCAGTCTATCCACGTCAGGGAAGACAGGAGGGCCGCACTGATCGCCACAGTCAGTGGCCAGGGGCGCGAAACGGCGCCAAAGCCAAGGCTGGTATCCGCATGGCATATCATGGTCGGTTCCTTGGTGCGCAGCGGACTAGTGCCGCGCTGTAATCCTTCAGAGGCTGGGTGCTGGCCAGAATTGTTTCAGCTGAACGGGTTATGCAGGCAGCGAGGTCAACTCATTGCATGCTGCGAGGTCCGGGACGGTGGGCCGGCTCATCTAAAAGTGCGTGGCAGTCAGCGCCAAAGGGTGCGTGGCGGCTTGACTGCTGCAAGTGTCCTTCTGAGGACAAATCATTTTGATTGCGTGGTCGAATGGCCCACTTGGTGGCGCAGGGTTGACTTTCGGCGCCCGTGGCTCAGCACGATGTGCATGTGGCAGTTCACGGTGAGGATGTCACCATTGTTTATCGCCCCAGATGACCGGTGCGCTAGCTTTGGGACGAGCTGGCCTCATCCTTCTTCAATCGGCATTGTTGGTTGCTGAATCATCCGTGGATTCAACGGAGGTTGCTACAGTGTTTCTACGTATGTTGCATAAGTAATTTCAGCTTGTTCCCACCGTAACCAACTGAGAAACGGGAATTCATGAGGGAACGGCGCGGGTTGGTGAGCAGCTTGCTGTCCGTGCCCAGCTCAAGGCGTTCTCGATTCGCCTGGCGCGGACTTGAGCCCTCCCCCGCCTTCCCTTCCGGATGCATCGCCTTCGGGGGTCAGGGCTTGCTGGGTGGGCTGCGCCGTCGGCGTGGCGTTGCCGGTCGGTCCGCCCTGTCCAAGGCGGCGCGCAGTTGCTGCGGCAGATCGCCAAGCGCCGCCAACTGGTCGGCGTAACTCTTGGCCAGTGCAGCTTGCACCCCTGCCTCACGCTGAGCAGCAGTTGCGGTGGTTTCAGCGTGGCGCCGCGCGGTCTCGGCGGCCGCAAGGTCGCTGTCATGCTGGGCTTGGGTGGCGCTCCCGGCGCGCTCGTGCCGTATCACGGCTTGGCGGGCCCGATCGACTTCGAGCAGCGCGTGCTCTTCAGTGGCGCGGATGTGAGCGCGAAGCTCGCCGCGTTCTTGCTCATGCCTGTGATCCTGGGCTTCTAGGCGCGCAGTCAGTCCGGCCAGTTGCTGATCTAGTCGCTCGCTGCGGGCGAGAGCGCCGTCACGCTGGCGCTGCAGATCTGCAGCCTGCGCGGTCAGTTGTTGCAGCTGTTCGCGAAGCGCGGCTGCGGCCGATTGATGGGTGCGTGCCTGCTCCGCGACTTCGGTCAATCGTTGCTGCGTCTGCACCTGTTCGTGCGCGTGCGCCTGGCATTGCCCGGCCCATTCCGCCCGCATCGCTTCAAGCGCGGCACGCTCACCGGCTAGCGCGGCTTGGGCGTGCTCTCCGGCCGCTTCCAGAGCGGCATTCCAGCAGCGCTGCGCCAGAGTGCTCACGGTCGCCGGGACCTGGGGCCGGCCCTCTTCGATGGCGTGTCGGCGCAGACGCACCCCGACCGTGGACCACCAGCTATCCAAGTGGCGCGTCACGGTATTGGGCGAACCGGTACCAAGGTGGGCACGGATGCGTTCCACGGTGGGTCGCTCCCCGCTGACTATCAGGTCGTCAGCGGCCTGATGGACGTCCAGTTCTGTGATGCCACGGGCCATGCGGGTCTCCGGTATACAAAATAACAGTTGAGAGCCTAGGACTTCCGATAATGTAGAATTATCGGAAGTATGGCAGCACGTCTGTAGTGAGGAATACATAGTACATATGAAAACCATCACTTCCATGACCGTTGATCGGGTTCTCGCCCTGCCGGATCCGGCCCATTTGTCGGCGCAGGCCGCCGCCGCCGCTGACCAGATCTTGGCGGCGGCGCGCAGCGCGAATACCACCCGCAGCTACCGTACCGCCCTGCGCTACTGGGCTGGTTGGTACCAGGGCCGCTACGGCCACGCGCTCCGGCTGCCGCTGCCGGCAGCAGCGGTGGTGCAATTCATCGTCGACCACCGCGAGCGCGACACCGCAGAGGGCGTGCGCTGGGAGCTGCCGGCCGCGCTGGACCAGGCGCTGGTGGCGGCCAAGTTGAAAAGCCGCCCCGGCCCGTGGCGGTTGGCCACCCTCACCCACCGCGTCTCGGTGCTGAGCAAGGTCCATCAGCTGCAGCAACTGGCCAATCCCACCGACAGCGTCGAGGTGCGCCAGCTGCTGGCCGGCGCCCGCCGGAGCGCGCATAAGCGCGGCGAGCGCCCACGCAAAAAGGTCGCGATCACCCGGGCGGAGCTGCACGCGTTGCTGGCCACCTGCGGGCCCGACCTGGCCGGGGTGCGCGATCGCGCCCTACTCTCCTTCGGCTTTGCCAGTGGCGGTCGTCGCCGCAGTGAAGTCGCTGCGGCGACGCTGGCCCACCTGCGGCCCCTGCCCGACGGCGGTTTCGTCTACCACCTGGACCAGGGCAAGACCTTGCAGCACGGCCCCAGGGCCGATGGTAGTCCGGACAAGCCATTGCTGGGCGCGGCCGCCGTGGCGCTGCAGGCGTGGCTGGACGCGGCCAAGCTCAAGGAAGGGGCGCTGTTCCGCCGGGTGTGGGGTAACCGGGTCGGCCCGGCGTTGAGTGATCGCGCGATTGCCCTGGTCATCCAGCGCCGCGCCGCGCTAGCTGGCCTCAACGGGGACTTCGGCGGGCACAGCCTGCGCTCGGGGTTCATCACCGAAGGTGCGCGGCAGGGAGTATCCCTTCCCGCCCTTATGGCAATGACCGATCACCGCTCAGTGGCGAGTGTGATCGGGTATTTTCAGCAGGGCGGGGCCGGCCACAACCCCGCAGCGCGCTTGCTCGACGAGGACTGAGGCGGCTGGCGGCGTCACTGTTGGCCGGCGTTGAATGTGTCCCCTTCCCCCCCTATCCTGCCGAAGGAACGCACCATCCACGGCAGGAATCGGGGGCAGCATGAAGCTAGTAAAGGCACGGGTCCGCAATTTCCGTTCGGCAGAGGACTCCGGCAGGTTTGATGTTGGGGATCTGACCTGCTTGGTCGGCAAGAACGAGGCGGGTAAGACCGCAATCCTCACTGCGCTATTTGGCACCAGCGCCGGCGCCAGCCAGTTTGCTTACGATACGGTGCGCGACTACCCTCGCCGCTTCTTCTCTCGCTACGACGAGCGGCACGACGGCGAACCTGCGCCGGTTGCCACCCTAACTTGGGAGCTAAGCGACGGCGATCGGGCAGCGGTCGCTGACGTCCTGGGTCCCGGTGCACTAAGCAATACGACTGTTGACGTCACGACAGATTACGCTCGAAAAACTACATGGAGCGTTGAAATAGACGCCAATGTGGTACGGACATTTCTTCTGGACCAGCACGGCGTGGAAGGCGAAGAGCGGGAGAAGTTCTCCAAGGTACCGCTTGAGCGGCTCGTGGCGGAGATTGATGCGCATCCCGAGCCGTCTGCCGAGTTGCAGGCGGTCAAGCAGTCCATCAGCGCCTTCCGCAACGGCAACGCAGCGCTGGCCGCCATCGATGTATTGCATAAGCGGATGCCAGTGTTTTTCTACACCTCACACTTTGACCGCATGTCGGGGGAAATATCACTGGACAAGCTGTCTCGTGATACCCGCAATGGCGAAGCGATTTCCCCGGGTGATCAGATCTTCCTCGACTTCTTGGAGTACGCAGGGACCTCCGTCAGCGAGCTGCAGTCAAGTACACGCCTGGAAGAGCTCAACGCGCGTTGCCAAGCCGCGTCCAATGAAATCACCGACGAGATCTTCGAGTTTTGGAGTCAGAACGACGCGCTTAGCGTAGAGATCACGCTCGCCCAAGGGCTCTCAGAAGATCCCGCCCCTTTCAACGCCGGTACGGTTGCCAAGATTCGTATTCGCAATGACAATCACAAGGTCTCTGTGCCGCTGTCTGAGCGCAGCGCCGGCTTCGTCTGGTTCTTCTCCTTCCTATCGCAGTTCAAGCAGATGCGAAAGAAGACGCCGGGCGCGGTCATACTTTTGGATGAGCCTGGATTGACGCTTCATGGAAAGGCGCAGGCGGACCTGCTCCGTTACATCATCGAACGACTGCTTCCAGAGCACCAGGTCATCTATAGCACCCACTCTCCCTTCATGGTGCCGGCAGATCGACTTGAGGACGTGCGCGTCGTTGAGGATGTTGTTACCTACGATCAGCGCCGCCGTCCCACCGTAAAGGGCACGCAGGTTTCCGCGGACGTTCTAAGCGTCGATCAGGACACGTTGTTCCCTCTACAGGCGCATCTCGGTTACGAGGTGACCCAGAGCCTGTTTGTGGGGGCGCATACTCTGCTGGTCGAAGGTCCTTCGGATGTTCTGTATCTGCAGGCGGCTTCGCAGGCACTCAAACAGCGTGAGCGCCAAGGCCTGGACAGGCGCTGGGTTATCTGCCCAACTGGTGGTATCGATAAGGTGCAGTCGTTTGCTTCGCTGTTTGCGGGCAAGGGCATCAACATTGTGGCCTTGTGCGACTACGGAAGCGGTGACAAGAGTAAGGTCCAGCGACTGCGGGCTTCTCAGATCCTGAAATCCACCGGGGTCTTAGTAGCAACTGACTTTACCGGCAAGGATGAGAGTGATGTTGAGGACTTCTTTGCGCCAGCGCTATATGCCGAAATTCTTAACGGCACGTACGCCCTGAAGGGAAAGGGGCGAATCACGGCTGCCCAGCTAAGTGCGGAGGGGGCGTCCTCGCGCCAAGTGAAGCAAGCGGAAAGCTTGTTCAATGTCATGGATAGCTCAGTACAGTCATTCGACCACTTCTCACCAGCGTCATGGCTGATCCAAAACCAACATGTATTGACTGAAGATAGTTCCGCCGTCAATGAGACGCTGGAGCGCTTTGAGAGGCTTTTCGTAGAGATCAACGCGCAGCTTACGGCGGGCTCGTAGGCACAGACAGCCAGGTGGTGTGGTCGCGGCTACTTGAGCCGAGGCCCAAGCACTGCTGTCAACAGGGGGAACAAGGATGTTGAGCAACATTGTATCGATCAGCAATGCCGGAGTGCTCGGAGGGTTCTCAGGTGCGGCAGCACAGCTGCCTGACTTCAAGGCAAAAAACCTGATCTATGGCTGGAACGCTTCGGGAAAAACGACGCTTTCGCGTCTGTTTGCGCAGCTTGAGCCGGGTGTCGGGGCAACACAGCTGCCCGAGGGAGCATACGCAGTCTGGAAGACAGCTACCGGCGCTCATCTCGATGCAAGGCGGGAAGCTGATCGTGCAACCGTCAACGTCCGCGTGTTCAACCGCGACTTCGTAGAGCGCAACTTGAGCGATCACACGCGCGCGCCCTCGCTGTTCATCATCGGCGAAGACAATATTCGTCTCACAAAGCGAATTGAGCGCCTGCAGGTCCACCGGGATCGTCTGGCCGTGTCCTTCCGGGCTGCGCTAAAGACGTCCCAGGATGCAGATAAGCTGTATGAGCGGCTTGCCACTGACTTGGCCAGCGCATGCGCCGACCGACTGGGTGTGCGGAACTTTCGTGCACCGAACTTGAAGGCACTGGCTGTCCAGTTGGAGCAGCCCGTTGACAGTCTGCTGGATGACGCCGCTCTTGCTGCCACAGTGGATGCGGCGCGCGACCGGGAGACGTACCAGGCGATCAACCTAGGCGGACTTCTTCCCTTGCCCCTGCCACAGACAGAACATCTGGCGGCATCGCTGAGGGAGTGCCCCCAACAGCAAGCCCTCGCCCGCCTTGCCGGTGATGCTCATTTGAGCGACTGGATCAGACAGGGCCTGCAATTTCATCAGGATGGCAGTCAGTGCGCGTTTTGTGGCGGCGACGCTAGCCAAGCCTTGGCTGACTACGCCAGGCATTTCTCCGATGCCTACAACCAACTGCGTCAGCGGTTGCTCACCCTCGATCAGAGGCTGGCGCTGGCACTGCCGCTCCCAACTATTCCCCCAGAACAGGTTTGGGCCCCGCCGATCCGCGATCAGGCTCGAACATTGATCGAGCAGGCCAATCAGTGGGAGGAAGCGGAGCTTCAGATCCGGCGGCGCTGGCGGGCGCAAATTGCGGAAAAACTGCAGCGTATGGACTTGCCCGTAGATGCCGCTGATGTTGCGGATCGTTCCGGGAGCCTTAACGACATTCTTGCCGGGTTGCGAAAGCTCGTGGAAGAGCAACGGCGAATCATCGACCAGGCTGGTCAAATTCAAGCCGCTGCGGCAGAAAAGGTGAAGCGGCACTTCGCTGCCCGTTACGTTACGGATGAGGAGTGCAAGACGCGGTTTGCCGAACGTGAGCACGCGAGCGCCCGTCTTTCGCGCGTGACACAGGTTGGCACCAATGCGAAGGACCGCATTCACGCTGCCCAAGCGAAGTTGCAACAGAAGTCCGTCGCCGCTGCTGAGATAAACGTGCTTCTGCACAAGCTGCTCGGAGGCCGAATTAAGGCTATCCAGGCGGCGGACAGCCAGTTGAGATTCATGCGCGGAACTGTTCCCGCCGCCAACTTGAGTGACGGTGAGCGCACGGCTGTATCACTCTCATATTTCTTGGTTAGCCTGCGTCAAGGGGGAGCACAGCTGGCACAGACGGTAGTTTTCGTTGACGATCCGATAAGCAGCTTGGATGCCAACCATGTCCATCAGGTGTCTGTCCTATTGCTTCGGTATCTGCAGGACGCCAAGCAGCTGTTTATCTCCACCCATAGCTCCGAGCTGTTCAATGCAATCAAAGAGGAATGGACGAGTCGCGGGAGCTTTAGTGGCCAAAACGCGGGATATCTCATACATCGTGTGAATGAGGCCTCCAGTCAGCTTTGTACATTGCCTCAGCACCTGTCGAAGTTCCGCTCGGACTACCACCACGTGTTTCACTGTTTGGCTAAGCTAAGTCAAAGTCAGGAGGTCGACGTTGACCTCTACATAGGGGCGCCGAACCTTGTCCGTCGATTCTTGGAGATGTATCTGGGAGCTCGGCTTCCAGAGGCCGCCGGGATCCAAAAGAAGATGCACGTCCTGTTCGATGACGTAGACGTTAGCGATAGCATCTACCAGTTCGCCAACGAAGGATCCCACAGCCAGACGAGCCACAGAATGCTGCAGATCTCGGACTTTCCCGCCCAGTCCCGTCAGATAGTGGTCACGATCTTTGACGCTTTGCGTGCCAAAGACCCTGCACACTTCAACGCACTGCTGAAGGAGACGAAGATAGAATGGACCTCGAAGTAGGTCGAGTCCATGGAAGCAGTTTGCTTTTCATTGGTTCGCGTAGAGCAGGTGCCGGCGGACGTGTTTGCTGCTCTCTCCCGCACGGCCCGGGCGAGGTCAGGTAGTCAAGAATGCGAGGTTGATTAAAGTGAAGACGTGCGCGATGTGCAGAGGGCTACTAGTTCGGTAAGCTGGCATCGTCCAAATTTTTCCCGCAGCAGAGGCGAGGCCCGGAAGCATCGCATCGGGACGTAGCGTCAGCACGACTCGTGAACGCGACGCCGTATACTCGCCGGACGCCACGTGGCGAACAGGATTGCACGCTGCGCCTTAAGAGCCCAACCGGCGCCATTCGCATTCCCAACCCTCGCAATTTGAAAGTGTTCAAGTACCTAATTTGCCGCAATTTATTCCATTGCAATCAATTGTTTATGCATATTGCAGCTAGGGATGCGCGCGAGTAGAGTCGTTGTCAGTGCGCGACCTTGCGCGACCCCGCCGCGACTGAGCACGGCACATGTCCGAAGACTCGCTCGAAACGAAGTACCTGCGCACCTTCGGCGCTGTTCTGTCTGCGGCCCAGACCGCCAGGATCCTTGGCTACAAGAGCACTGCGTCGTTAGCCAAGGCACGCGCACGCGGGTCGCTGCCCTTCCAAATGTTCCTGCTGCCCAAGCGCCGCGGCTGGTTTGCCGACACTGTAGATGTTGCCGCCTTCGTGGATTCTGCGAAGGCATCGTCCGGCGGCTAACCGCATTTCCCAACCCACCAGGAATCCCCGAGCATGAGCTGAAACCGCCCTCTCTGACCCCTGGAAATGACAATGCCCCCGCGTCAACGAGGGCATTGGCCTCTCGAAAGAGCGAGAGGTAGGAAGCACTAAACATCCGTAGGTTTAGGCTCCCTCATTTCTTCTGCCACGTCAAGCTGCCAGCACGTGTTGGCCGGGACGGGCACGCCTTCATCTGGACCCATTAACGTCGGTCCGGCGGGTGGTCGCGCCCTGTCCCGTCCTGTCTGGAGCAGCAGGGCGCCTGCGTGCGCCACATCCGGAGAAGAAAATGACCGCAGCAGCCGCAAACGGTGCCATGTGCACCGCCTCAGCGCATCGCCTTGATCCCTTGCTGACCTACAGCCCTCGCCCACTATCGCGTGGCCAGCGCAGCAGGCGCGAAGTGTTTGTCTACCAATCCCCACGCAATCATCGTGTTGTGACCATTGCCGATGCGGCCTGCTTCGCTTATGCCCTGCTGCTGGAGTTTGACCCTAGTGTGCAGGCGTACGTGGAGCGGCCTCGCACACTCCAGCTGACAGTAAACAGTCGTATCGATGTGTCCTTCTGGTCCATTTCCGCAGGTGGCCAGCAACGCTTTCATGTCTTGGTTCCGCACGACCGAACATCCCACGGCACCCGCGGTACCGTCGCCCTCCCCGCAGATGAAGAGCTGGAGGAGATTGCGCTGCGTAACGGCGTGCGGGTCGTCTATGTGAGCGAAGCCGAAGTGATGTCATCACTCCAGGCCGTGGCAAAAGCCTATGAACTTCTGCCGCTCGTGTGGGACAGCGAGCGCGTCACTGCCCGCGCCGTGATTGCTGAGCAGATCGGCCACCTGCTGGGACAGGTGTCATCGCTCAGCCTCAGCGCGATCGTCGCAGCCTCCCCCCATCCGCATCGGCAGGTCCTGGCCACGACCGCCTGGATGATTCATCAGGGGATGATCAGGCTAGTGAATCACATACCGGGAGCTGCAGAGGCCGTGCTGGAGCTTGCTCATGAGTAATCCGCACCGGCTCTATGGACTCGATGAGGTGGCCGACTGGTTCTGCCCACGTGAGGGCGACCTCGAGGAACGTGATCGGGTGTCGTTTCGACGGGCCAAGGCAGCCTTGACCGCTGTCCTGACTGGAGAGATGCTCCCCACCCCTGCCGCGACGGCCCATGGCCTCTGCGCCAAGCGGCTTCGGCGCATGCTGAAAGCAGCCCCGCAAATGCACGCCGACGGAATGCCCAATGGGTATCGCGTGTGCGTGCCGTGGGGCACCTATTGCTGGGACCCTCGACCGGACGATTCAGTCGCGCCACCGCGGGCGGCCGGCCCTCGCTCCCTACGCCAACTGTTGAGCGCGATCCCGCTGATCCAGCAGTGGGTCGACGAGTTCGACCGGCCGCTGCCCCCGGGTAGGGCTCCTAGAGCCTTTGATCGATTGCACAAGAGGATCTGCGCCGAACTGCGACGCAGGGATCTTGCAGATCACTACCCGCTCAACACGGTAGATCGTGGCCGCCGCGCTCTGCTGGAACATATCCGGCGGCAGCGTATTACGAGTGTAATTACAGGGACGCTGGAGCTTAGCCAGTTTAGTGCGAGCTCACTGGATGATGCGTTCAAGGGGCGCCTGTTCGATCGCACGGAGTTTGACGCTCACAAAATCGACATCGAGGCCATGCTGGGCGTGGAGACTCCCGGCGGCGGCCGGGTCGACAAAAGCATCACCACCATCTGGCTGCTGGTCGAGATAGAGACGCGTTCACGCGCGATCGTGTCGTGGTCCCTGCGCGTAGGGCGTGGATACACCAATCTGGACGTGGCTAGTTGCCTTGCCGTGGGGCTACGGCCTTGGACACCCCGCACGCTGACGATTCCAGGACTGTGCTACGTCCCCGGCGCGGCAATGCCCTCAGGTCTCGAGCCGGGACTGCCGGCGCGCCGCTCTCGCTCCATTGCATTGGATAACGCTCTGGCCCATTCCGCTGAGGACTTGGAGGCCCCCTTCTTTCGCTCTCGTGGCGGGGTGCTTATCTTCGGCCGGGCCCATGAGCCCCGCTCGCGCCCCATAGTCGAGCAGCTGTTCTCCCGCCTCGAGCGCGGCGCCCTCAGGCACATCCCGGGCGGCTTCGAGCCGGCAAAGCGTCTGGGCGATACAAAACTGCGCATCAGCGCTGTGAGCGCGCGTGAGCACGTATTTCAGCTAGCCGCATTTGAAGAGCTGATCGACGTGATTGTGGCCAACTACAACGTGACGCCCCACGTGGCGCTTGGAACGCTGTCGCCGCTGCAATTTCTCCAGTCCAAACCACGTTCTGCGTTTGAGTTTGGCCCTGGGACCGACGACCAGGATGCCGCAGAACTCTGCACCGTGGTGCTGCCTTTAGTGGTTCATGGCAACCGGTCTGCAGGCGTCGTGCCGCATGTCAATTATATGTATGTGAAGTACCGCGGTGCTGGCTTGGATGGTCGGTGGGAGCTGATTGGAAAAACCGTCATTGCCAGGGTCAACCGCAACGACCTTCGGACCTTGATGCTGATGCGCAACCCCACAGCCCCGCTTTGCTTGGCCCGGGCTGCCGCGCCATGGGACAGAACAGCCCACGATGAGATCACCCGAAAGATGATCATGCAGTGGTCCAAGAACCGCTCGGGTTTCAGCGTGGCAGGAGCCGAGTGCGCTGTGCAAGCCTATGTGGCTTTCCTTCGCTTGGCCGCGAGCAAGTCCCAGACAGCGGTAGACCAGCTGGCTCGATTGGCTACGAACAAATCCGAGCATACGCGCACGGTAGCGGATCCAGACTACTTCAGCACGCCATTGCACATTCCCTCAAGCGGATGGGTGAGCCTCGATGAATGAAGAACAGCGGCCATCAGCAGAAAATAGCCCAGCCCGTCCCCCAGTCCACGACGAACAACGGGCAAGCCGTGAACATCCATTGCTCTTGCCTGATGGATATCAGATCAACACCAAGCCCACCGAGCGGCTTGCTAACTTCATTCGGATGAACCTCTTTGAGGGGCACCACGGCTGCTCGGTCTACGGCAGCGGGGGTGTCGGCAAGACCACCGCTATTACCTATCTCACCGACAACGCATCACGATGGCTGATCGACAGCGACAGGCGACCCATGGCTGTGGGTGCACGAATGGTCATGCCATCCGGTGTTCGGCGAACTGACCGAGCGTTCTGGAGGGCGATGACAGAGCGTCTCGGACTGGGATCCTCGACGAGTGCGACCTCGGCAGTCGGCATGGCAAAGATAAGAAATCTGATCGCAAGCCGATGTGGGCAAGCCAACGTGAACACGTTCGTTCTGTTTATCGATAATGCACAGCGCATTTCTGAGGCGGAGTACGAATATCTCGAGGACCTCGACAGCATGGTCCGGCAGGATCGGCTAAGCCTATTCCTGGTCCTGGTGCGACAAAGCGATGCCGAAGGTGTCGATGTTGGAGACGATTGGCGTGATCGTGCTACCCATAGCATTCGTCGGTGGTTCATGCATACCGCCCCGTTCGGCCCGCTTCAGGGCGTTGCCGAGGTTACGCATGCACTGTCGGGCTATGACGCCGTTGCGTGGCCGACGCCCGACATGCCTTTCAGCCGCTACTTCGCCCGTGAAGCCTTCGATGGCGGATGGAGGCTTGGCAGTCAATCTCCACTGATCTGGGAGGTGGCGAATGAAATGCGCAAGAAGGCCAAGTTGCCAGACACTGATACCTGGCCTATGGCCACCCTCACCCTGATGGTACGCCATCTTCTCCATGAGATCGCTTTTCGCAGGGCTGGGTTCGATGCCTTTACTGCGGACGATGTGGTCACAGCGCTACGAAGCTGTAGCTTCCTCCGCTTGGAATACGTACGAACTCAAAGCCCCATACCCGTAGTGGGCTGAGGGAGGTCTCGGCATGAGCTGGACAGACATGATCGCGCATGCGTCGGACGTGCCAACACTCGTTGGGGCGGACCTTCTGCCCTACCCCTACATTTCCGGCTATGGCTTGGCTCTACGTGTTGCTGCCTTTTCGCTCCCCAGTAACGGTGAGCTAAACAGGCTTGGATTCGTAAACCGCAGGGGAGTCGACGTACTACAGCTTACGCAACGCCCGAGCAGGTCCCGAAATGCGTTTATCTTCGCGCTCGGCATGGAAAGAACGGGCATCGAGCGCTTCTGGTCACCAGATACATGGTCTCCGATGAAGTGCCCTGGCGTGTTCGATCGCGACCCTCATCGGCTGAGGCAGTGTTGCGAGTGCGCGCGCCATGGCTATCACTGTGCGCTCTTCCAGCTCCCATCGATACGCCGGTGCCCCTGGCACGAGTTCGCGCTTTCTGACGTCTGTGCAGAATGCGGCGCAGTCCAGAACGCCCGGTTCAATAGCAGCGAGCAGCTGGGTGTGTGCAGCTGTGGCTACACAGCGCTGGATAGATCAACGGCGCTCGGCCAGATGCAGACATTCCCCGCAGCGGAGTGTGCGAATTGGGTTGAGAATTACATCAGTTGGGCTAAGCACGAGCAACGGCGTCGGCTGCTGTACCTATCAGAACACACCCGCGGCTGGGATCAGGCTTTTGCCGCACTAGCTGAGCCCCCCGTGGCGCTGCAGCCAAAAGATGAGCGAGATCCAGCGATGAAGCCGGTGTGCTTCGACGGCGTAGGTCCGGACCCAGCACCGGATGCACTGTGGGGCTGGGCCCAATTGGACGGCACCCAGGCTTTCCGCTCCGCTCCACTGCCGCGTTATGTCTTCGATGCTCTTGAGAACGAATCGCGCAAAGTCCTGACCAATTTTGGCGGCCAGCTCGTCACGGCGAGGTCGACCACAGATAACGAGCAGCCTAAAGGGGATTCGCGTCACGAGAATGCAGCGGCACCCTCGATTCTAATTGCGCCCTATGGCCTCTACGAGAACGGTCAGGCGTGGCTGAATCTAAGTGTGGTGGACAAGGACGTTGCCAGAAGTTGTGGGCGTGCCCTTGCGATGGCGGCGTCCACGTTCTGCGGACCCCTGGATGTCAAGCTGTCGCCTCCGGTCAGCATTGCGCGATCTCTCGGATTGCTCGACGGACGCAGACATCTGGTGAGCGCTATGCTGGCCATCCTCTGCAGAGGCTACGCTGAGGGTCTCAGTAGTTTCATGAGAAGGCTGCGCCCAGGGCCAACCTCCAGCCCTGGCTTGCTAACGTTACCGGTAATTGAGATTGAGGTTGTCCAGAACGAGGTTCGTCGGGTTCGAATCGCCTGGGCCGGTCTTAGAAAAACCGGTCCGGCTGCCGAAGCTTCCATTGGTCTGCCGTGGAAGCCTCGGAAGGAGACAACGACGAAGAGTCGCCGCAGACGGTGCGCACGGCCTTCACGATAAGGACTGCCGCAGGGCTGCCGCTGAGGATGCGGCTTCGCGCTAGAGCTGACCTTGATGTGACGTATCCACAAGAAAGGGGCATCTTTGCGGTAGATCCACCGAATAGTGGGCACCTTCTCCGTAGTTCACGAATTTGAGGGTCGCTTATCCGCAGTTGAGGTCGCAAAGAATTCGCCCTTAATTTTTTGCCGCTGCAAGCTAAATCAACAGCTTGCGAACGGGGCATCTTATCCGCGTCAATCAGGTGACTCCGCCCGCACACCTGCCGCGGGCGAGCGTCGTGGGTCAGTGTCCGACTCCCTACCCGGCTCGGACATCAGGCGCACGCGCAATGGCAAGTCGCGCGTCGCCTGCGCTGAATCAAGCCGACGTCGCAGCCGCAATCTTGATCGACTTCACGTTCACAAACTCCTTCAGACCTTCCGGGCCGTGTTCGCGACCATAACCGGACGCCTTCACCCCCCCGAACGGAAGCATTGGCGATGCCACGTCGAAGGTGTTGATGAAGACCATGCCGGTGTCGAAATACTTGCTGGCCAGCTCTCGGGCGCGCTGCACGTCGCGGCTGAAGATGCCGCCGCCCAGGCCGTAGCGGCTGTCGTTGGCGATGCGCATCGCATCCTCATCGTCCTCCGCGCGGATGATGGCCGCTGCCGGACCGAACAGCTCATCCTCGTAGGCCACCTGCCCCGGTGCCACATCCGCCAGCACCGTGGCCGGGTAGAACCAGCCGGTGCGCTCTGGCACTTCACCGCCTACCACCAGACGCGACCCCTGCGAGACACTCTTGGTCACCTGTTGGTGCAGCTTGTCGCGCTGCGCCTTGGAGACCATGGGGCCGAGCTGGGTGTTATCGGCATTCGGGTCGCCCATGCGGATCGCTTCGAACGCCGTTGCGTAGGCGCTGACGAAGGCCTCGTAATTCTTCTTTGTCACGATGAAGCGCTTGGCATTGACGCAGGTCTGCCCGTTGTTGAACAGGCGGCCCTTGACGCAGGTCTTCACCGCCAGATCCAGGTCGGCGTCGTCCAGCACCAGATACGCGTCATTCGAGCCCAGCTCGAGCACCGTCTTCTTGAGTGCCGCACCGGCCTTGGCGGCCACGGTGCGCCCTGCGGCTTCGCTCCCGGTCAGCGTCACCGCGCGCACCAGGTCGTTTTCCACGATGTCATTGGATTGATCGTGGGTGATCAACAGCACCCCGAACAGCCCCTTGGGCAGCCCGGCACTTTCGTAGATATCACGCAGTAGCAGGCCACTGCCGGTGCAGCTCTCGGCATGTTTGAGCAATACGCCATTGCCTGCCATCAGGCTGGCAATGGAATAGCGGATGGCCTGGTAGGCCGGGAAGTTCCACGGCTGAATCCCGTAAACCACGCCGATGGGGGCGTGGGTCACGATGCCGGTAGCGCCCTCCACGTCGCGCTCTTCATCAGCCAGGGCGACGGGGCCCTGCTTGGCGGTGTAATCACAGATGCTGGCGCAGAGCTCGACTTCGGTACGGCTGTCTTCAATGAGCTTGCCGACCTCGTCGGTCATCAGCTGCGCGAACGCTTCCTTGCGCGCACGAAGCGCCTTGGCGATGTCCGCGATCACTTTCGCTCGCTCATCCAGGCTGCGCAGACGCCATTGAAGAAAGGCGTCATGGCTTGCCTTCACGGTGGCCGCGGCTTCGTCGTCTGACATGTAGGAATAGGTGGCGAGCACTTCTTCGGTCAGCGGGTTGATGGTGGTGAGTTGCTTGTTTGGCATGGAAGGAGATCCGTCGCTTCAAGGGGGAGGTACATAAAGAGTCGCCGCCGTGCGGTTCCTCTCCTGTGAATTCTTCAGCGGAATGCATCACTGGAGGTTCACTGGATCGCATTGGTAGAGTGTGGATTCGGCTTGCGTTGACGAACTCCCTGCATGCGCTCCTGGTTGCGAACCGCCTCCATCACCCTCACCGCTGCATTGGCCACGGCCGCTGTTACCAGCGTGCTGCAGACCCAGATCAATCTGCACGCGCTTACGCAGCTGGGCCATGAGGTCGGCTGGCGGACACGCGGAGCCGTGACCGGCGAAGATCTGGCCCGGTTCGGCCCTGTGATGTTCGGCTTTTCGCTGGCCGGTGGGGTGCTTGCGCTGGGCCTGCAGGCAGTTCTACGGCGGCTGGGGCTCAGCGCCCTGCCCTGCGCCCTGCTCGCCGGTGTAGCCGGATTGGCCGCCGTGCTGGCGCTGCTGCGCAGTGTGATTCCGATGCCGGCGATCGCCGCCATTCGGGAGCTTCCAGGCTTCACGCTGCTCAGCCTCTGTGGGCTGGTGGGCGGCTATGTGAGCTACACGCTGATGGCGCGTGCCGTGCGCGTAACGCGCCAGCACAGTGGCATGGCCTACCTGCTGCCCGCTTGCCTGATACTGCTGCCGCTTGGGTCGTTCCTGTTGATGCGGCCAACGGCGCAAGGTGCACAGCCGCCTGCGGCAACAGGCTACCAGGTCGCCACCGTCGCCGACGGCCTTCAGTGGCCGTGGTCGTTGGCGGAGCTGCCCGATGGAAGACTGCTCGTCACCGAAATGGCTGGCCGCCTGAAGCTGATTGACCGCGCCGGTGAAGGTGAGGACGTCAACGTCTCCCAACTACCCGTGGGCTATCAGCGGGAGCGCGTGATCGGGCTGATGGACATTGCCCTGTCACCGGATTTCAAGAACGACCGGCGCATCTATCTGACACAGGGTTACCGTGATCCACGTGGCGTGGGCGTCCGCTTGATGCGTGGCGCGCTGGAACGCGTTGGCGATGCGTGGTCCATGGAACAGGTGGAGATTCTTTTCGAATCCACGCCAAAAGCCAGCGACGCCAACAACGGCGGCCGCTTGGTCTTTCTCGACGCGCACACCCTGCTGATGACCGTGGGCGACGGTAGTGCCCGCCGGGAGGAGGCGCAGAATGTGCGCAACTCGCTGGGCAAGGTGATGCGGATAGAGCTCGCGCCTGGCGCGAGCGTGGCGACCCTGTACACCTCCGGGCATCGCAACCCGCAGGGCATCGTGCATGATCCTGTCACAGATTCCATCTACGTCAGCGAACACGGGCCGCGCGGCGGTGACGAGCTCAACCGACTTCGACCGGGCGCAAACTACGGCTGGCCGATGGTCAGTCACGGGATCGACTACCCATTTGCACGGGTGAGCCCGTTTACCCGGCACAAGGCGTTCGAGGACCCTGAGGTGATCTGGTCGCCGTCCATCGCACCCTCCGGTCTTGCCGTGTATCAAGGCGCCCTCTTCAAGGAATGGCAGGGAGATCTGCTGGTGCCTGCATTGCGTGAGCGGAGCATACGCCGCCTCGTTCGCGACGGTGACCGTGTGGTGCGCCAGGAGCGGTTGCTCAGTGAACTGGGTGAACGGATTCGTGACGTCATGGTCGCTGCAGATGGCTCCGTCTACGCGCTTACCGATGGGGGGGACGGGAGGCTACTGAGACTGATACCGAAAGAAACCCTGTGAGCACGCTGCTCAATTGAAGCCGCGTGCGGAGGACTGACTCCGCACGCTTACGCTCCCGGCAGGCGCGCGCCGAAGGCAAGCACGGTGACACCGACGCTGGGGGTATCGCTGGCCCTAGAGCTGCTGGCGGCCCAGGCGAGTAACGATCTGGCGGCAGCATCGCAGCTGCGGCGTGACTACAACCAATGGCACACGAGCCAGGGGGGCTGTGCACGCTATGTTGGATCCAATGGAATGGAGGGAGTACGTGTGAGGCGTCTATTTTTTTCGGTAGCGTTGCTGCTGATGTGTGCGACGGCCGGAGCAAGTTCCAAGGCCGCCGACGGGACGACAACCGTGATCGTGCTTGGCGTGGACCACGCTGCCCAGCTTGTGGCCAAAAATGACCGCCCTGCCCGCCTTGCGGCCTTCCTGGCGCATGCCAAGCCCGATGCCATCTGCATCGAGCGGTCGCCGGAGGCCTTCGCACGCAACGACTATTACGAGTTCACCTACGAAGTTCAGGACGTCGTGGTTCCTTTCGCCCGGCGCAACGGGATCGATCTGTGTCCCATTGACTGGGAGCCACCCGTCGAAGATGCCAAGCTTGGATTCGGCCTGGACCTGGGGGCGCCGCCGGAACTGCGCCCTGCCAGCGGGTTCCAGCAGTTCCTTTCATTCCCCTCCCCGAGCCAGCTCACGCGGGATCTCTTCCAGGCCGACGAGGCAAAGAACGTGGAGAGGATCGCGCAGTGGGCCGCAACGCCGGCCAAGCGCGCAGCGGATGACCTGCCGCGCAGGCTGTATCTCTACCGCACCTACCTGCAGGCGCAGCGGGTAGCCGCTGCGGCGAAAGCGCGCCCCGGCGGCACGGTTGTCGTGGTGGTTGGCGAGTTCCACAAGCGGGACATCGAAGCGATCCTGGCCGACTCCAAGAACCTGCGGATCGTACAGCCCTCCAGCCTCGGCGAACCCGGTGAGGCGCAGGTGCACCGGGAGGAGCGCCGCGAGTACCACGCTGCTGTCGCCAGCTTCAACCTGCTGGGCGTCCAGTCCGGCACCGGTAACATGGACCGCGCGTTTGTTCGGGAGTCGGTGCAAGCCCTCAAGGCAGAGCGGAGCTCGCCCGAAGTCGCGTTGCTGCAGACGCGCCTGGATTTGCTGGAAGGCAGGGCCACGCCGGCGATGGCCGTGGACCGGTACCGATCCATTGCCACGGAGGCGGGCGAAGCACGCTTCACGTGGACCGGGGTGGCTGACGCGTCACGCCTTGACTCTTACTTCGACCCCTTCGGTAACCTCAACGTACGCCAGCGGGCGCTGCTCGAGACGGCCCGCGAGTTGTACCGTGCCGAACGTGGTGAGGAAGCAGCAGGGTTACGGCAGACCCTCGACAGCGAGCTGAGCAACCGAAAGGCGGCTCAGCTTGCTGGCTACTGGGAGCGCTACGTCGTCAAGCCGGCATCGCCGTAAGCTGCAAGACGGCGAGATCGCACGGACCGGGAGTGGCTCACCTCCTGACGCACGGCATCAGATATTGGCCCTCAGGCTGGTATGTTGGCGCCAGGGGAAACAGGCTGCCTACATGGGACGTAGAAGAACATCGACCGGATTTGACGCCTTGATCGGCCTGCCTTGGCCGGTCGGGATCCTGGTCGGCATGGCCGGCTACAGCGCGCTTCGGTGCGGGATTCCGTGGTGGTTCTCGCGGCAGGACGGCGCGTTGGCTGCAAGCTTTGCCGGACCGTTCGGGCAGGTGCTGGCCCCGCTCGCCTGGGTGTTGCTGGGTCTCTGTTGGCTGGCCGCCCTCCTCTCTTTCCTGCGCGCCAGGCATCGGCGCCGCCTGCTGGATACCCGGACCACGCTGGACAGTCTGGCCGCAGGCGGCTGGCGCCAGTTCGAACAGGTGGTCGGCGAGGCATTTCGCCGGGAGGGCTATACCGTCGAAGAGACGGGTCTGGGCGGCCCGGATGGTGGCATCGATCTGATCCTTCGCAGAGACGGCCGGCGCGTTCTGGTCCAGTGCAAGCAATGGAAGCGCCAGCAGGTCGGCGTGAGCGTTGTGCGCGAGATGGCAGGCTTGTTGACGCACCATCGCGCCGACGCGGTCAAGATTGTCTGTGTCGGGACATTTACCCGTGACGCGGAGACGTTTGCACGGGGCAAGCCTATCGAACTGATTGGCGGAGCAGCGTTGCTGGAGATGATCCAGGCATCACGCAAAGCCGATGTGTCGCCATCCTTGCCCAACTCCCGTATTGAGCCATTGCTCGCCCCGCCACAGGCGGCGCCTGCGCCGAGCGAAAGCTGCCCTCGATGCGGCAGCACACTGGTACAACGAACCAACCGGCGCACCGGTGAGTCGTTCTTTGGCTGCAGTCAGTTCCCGCGCTGCAGGGGCAGCGCGAATTGACGTCCTCTTTGCCAGTGTGCGCCGCCGGGGCAGCTCAGCCCGCCGCATCGAGGCTCCTATGCGGCGATGCGGGACGAGACGCGCGCAGGTACCGCAAATACTTGCCAATGAAGATGCCAGTGAAACCGCCCGACAGCAGCAGGTAGGCGGCGCGGAAGCCACCGTCCGCGCTGAGGGCCGGAGATACGGATAGCGCACACTCGAAGCCGTACTTCACTGCAAACGTGACCAGGAGCAGCGGCAGGAGAGTGTAGTCTGCACTGCGCCACAGCTTTCCCGTCGACGGATTCAGGGCGAGCGTTGCCCGGCGCAGCAGCAGCCATCCAAGGCCCACGCCTGCGCCGATGCCCACCGACCACTGACCCCACGCTTCCCAGGCATTGCCGAACCGGTGGTTTATCGACACGATGCCCCACGCCACGAAAAGAGTCGGCACGATGGCCAGTTTCGTGAGCGAGGTTTCTCCAGGTTTCATGGCGGCGACGCCCCGTGCGACCAGAAAGACCAGAAGCGCCCAGACCCACACCGGGGTGTTCGAGAGAAGCGGATGCAGCATGTTCACGGGGTGTCCTTGAGGTGGGTGGGTGCCGGCGATGCAGCGCCGTGCGGGAATGGGTCCATTCTCGCTTTGCACCGACCCGTCACAAGTGACAGGTGTCAGGCATCCGGAATTACTTCACCCTTGCCAGCGCTGCTCTCCCGCGCCGCGATCCTCTCCACCAACGTATCGATCGCTGTTTCCATGGCGCGTGCCGTCTGGTCGCCGCTCTGGTTGGTGATCACGAAGATGCCGAGGTCGTACTTCGGCAGGATGTAGATATAGCACTGCGAGCGCGGTACACCACCATGGTGCGCATAGTAAGTCCCCTTCAGGGGGTCGCCACGGACGATGTTCCAGAAGTAGCCGATGCTGGACTCGGCATCAAAGGTGACCAAGGTGCGATGCGATTCCTTTGCCACGGGCCCGTCGGCCAGCTGGAACTTCAGGTACTTCACCATGTCGGGAAGCGTCGCCTTTGCGTTCCCGGATGCCCCCCACGGCAGCTGTGGCATCGGCGTGGTCGGTACTGCGTTGTCGCTGTGATAGCCCACCGCAAGACGAGGCGCTTCCTCATCGCTAAGCCTGATCCTGAGGCCCGTCATCCCCGCAGCGTCGCTGAGGTATGCGCGCAACAGCGATTCGTAATCCTGCTTGTAAACCACTTCCAGAACATGTGCCGCCAGCTCCGTCCCGGCACTGGAATAGCCGTAATCCTCGCCCGGCACCCGGGGAATCTCGACCGTGTGCAGGTCCCGGAGGAAGTCCGCCTTGTCGTAGCGCGCATAGACGGCATTGAGCGCGTCGGGCGTACGATGATCCGTAAAATCGGCGAGCACCGTGTTCGCGCGTTCCGGCAACATGTTTGGCAAGCCACTGGCGTGCGACAGCAGGTGCCGGATGCGGATGGGGTCGCCTTCGTACTGCAGGTTCGGATAGTCACCCTGAAGATACTGCCGGATATCGTCGTCCAGACCCACCTTGTGCTCAAGGACGGCATTGGCCATCAGGGTACCGGCCAGCGTCTTGCTCAACGAACCGATTTCGTAGAGCGTCGCATCGGTCGGCGGGCCCGGCTTCCCGGTTTCCATGTCGCCGCGATGCCGGATGAACTCCCTGCCCCGGTACACGACGCCGATCGAGGCTGAGTGGAGCAAGGGTTGCTCGATCAGCGATGCCGCGACTTCATCAATATCCGCCACCAAGTCCTTCGGCGGGGCCTTCTTGCCGACACATCCGGCGGGCAAGAGCGCAGCAGACAGTACGAGGCAGTTGATCCACCGCCAGTTTGGAACGCTGATTGACGTCGAGGGCATGGGTCGGCGCGGGAAGGTAGAGGCGGAAAGGGCCCCTAAGATAGCGGATCGTCGGATCCCACGGCGCCGTTATGCCCTACTCTGCCTCATCCATTCGGCTGCTCTGCATCAAGATTGCCCTCTCCTGCGACCTTGGGCGAAGAACAGACGCGAGATTTCACGAGGATGCAGGTGTCCCTTTGTCTGAAAGCCGCCCTTCTGAGGCTGAGCGGCCCAATACATAGAGGTACTTCCGGGAATAACCTGCCACTGTCGCAGCACCTGTCCGGGAGTATACCCAGCAGTTGGGTTGCACGCATTGCGACAATGTCGCCAATACATATCTTTGTCGATGCAGCGCGGGCGGATAGCAAAGATCGTCATTCACCTTTTTGTCTAATTCAACGCACTGAGCAACATAAGGCGTCCTTTTACCATGGTGCGATTGCAGACGTCTGAGCAGGTCTACATACTGGGTTGTTTTTGGGTCATTGGCAGATGCGGACGTTCCCGATAGACTTTAGTGAAAGTCCCTGAGATATTTGCCCTGCCAATCCAGGCGTCGCTAGGGGAACGTTTATGGCAGCTCGTTATGTCCTGAGTCGCTCAGGCATGCAGTACCGCTTTGTCCTCAAAGCTGGCAACAATGAAACCATACTTACCAGTGAGTTGTATGCCTCGAAACAGGGGGCGCTCACGGGAATCACTTCAGTCAAGGCAAATTCCTCTGACGATTCGCGCTATGAGCGCAAGAACGCAGCCAACGGCCAGCCAATGTTCAACCTCAAAGCGGCAAACGGAGAGCGCATTGGAACCAGCGAAACCTACTCCACTTCTCAATCTCGAGAGGCCGGCATTCAGGCTGTGAAGAACAATGGGCCAACGGCGCCGGTTGACGATCAGGCTTGAGCGCACGAATGGGGAGCCATCGGCTCCCCATTCCCAACGGCAGACTCCCCTCTACGCACTCATCCTCTGGGCCTGCGCCAATCAATCCTGCTCAGATGGCGTGTCATCACCACTCGCGTAGCACAGCAGAGCTTCTCCGGATTTGTTGGCTATCCCCCAAGGGTCCGTTTTCCAAAGCGCGACACCGGCAACAGCGATGAGGATCACGCCCCAGGCGGTGACAATGAATCCAGTGAGAGCTGCCGGCTTCTCGAATGCGACCGTAATGAGAGCGGTGGCGCCCACGATTCCCGCGCCGAAGTAAACAAACCAAAGCAGGAGCCCTTTCAAGCTCCGGATGCGGCTTGTCCGGGCAAAATCCTGCCAGGATGCTGTTGCGGTGCGGGCATCCCACTTGACCAGCGGCCATATGGCCGCGAGGTCAAGCAAGGTTCGAGCCACCTCTCCACTACCCCTCCGGCAGATCCGCCTGACCGCTGCCGCTGGTAGATAGGCACCTGTTAGCTGCCTGACGAGCACTTCAACTGAAAGGTCGTCAAGGCCTTCCGGATCCTTCCAGTGCTGAAGAAACTCCTTGCGTTTGGTGAATTGCGCATCGTGGCGGGAGATACCCCATTTGAAGACTGTCAACGCCGCCGCCACCAGTGGCGTCAGAACGACGAGACCAGGAAGCAGCTCATTGAGCGACAAGTACTTTTCCATTTACAGAATCGCTGCATTGGGTCGATCAGTTTGACGTCAGCTATGCCTCCATGCAGTAGGGAAATTCCCTACTTGCTGCGAGGCCCGGAAGATTCTTCTCGTAAATTGTCGCCACGCGCTATTTAACTCCTCCGCATCAGGACCATCTTCTCCTGCGACATGTCGCGCATGGTGTACGGGATGCCCCCGGTGCCGTAGCCCGACTCGCGGCGGCCGGCGAAGGGCATCCAGTCCGTGCGGAACGCGGTGGCGTCATTGATCATGATGGCCGAAGCATCCAGCCGGTTTGCGGCGCGCATGGCGATATCGATATCCTGCGCGAACACACTGGCCTGGAACGCGGTGGGCAGCGAATTGGCACGCGCGATCGCCTCGTCGAGCTCGGCATAGCGATACACCGCCACCACCGGCCCGAATACTTCCTGTGTGGTCACCCGCGCGTCGCTGGCTGGATCGAGCAGGACGGTCGGTTGCAGCGTGGTCTCGGAGAGTCGCGTGCCGCCGGTGGCCAGTCGCGCGCCGCCAGTCACTGCTTCGTCAATCCACTCGGCCACACGGTCGGCCTCGCGCGGCTGGATCAGCGGGCCCACATCAGTATCTTTCAGCGTGGGATCGCCGGTGCGCAGGCGTTCGACCCGGGCGATCAGCGCCTCGGTGAACTCGTCGGCGATCGCGTTGTGCACGAAGATGCGCTGCGTGGACACGCACACCTGGCCCGCGTGGTAGTAACCGCCTTTGACGACCGGCTCGATGATCCTGCTCAGGTCGGCGCTGCGATCGACAATGGCGGGCGCGACCCCGCCGTGTTCCAACGCCGAGCGTGCCCCGTGTGCGAGCTTGGCGTGCAGCGACCACCCTACCCTCGCCGAGCCGATGAAGCTCAGGAAGGCAACCCGTTTGTCGGTGGCCAGCGCCTCGGCCAGGTCGTTGCCTTCCGGCAGGAAGCTCTGGCACCACGGCTCCGGCAGCCCGGCCTCGTGCACCATCGCGACGAACTCCAGACAGGACAGTGGCGTGGCAGAGGCAGGCTTGATGATGACCGGGCAACCGACCGCGATGGCCGGTGCCACCTGGTGAACGATCAGGTTCAACGGGTGGTTGAACGCCGAGATTGCCGCCACGATACCGATCGGCTCACGCGTGGTGAATGCCCAGCGGCCCTCCGCCGCGGCGGAGAGCCCCATGGGGATCTCGCGGCCAGCGAAGTTGCGCAGCTCGTCCGCGGCGTTGTGGACGCCATCGATGGCGCGCGTGGTTTCGACGATGGCATCCGGCAGCGGTTTGCCGCCCTCGCGTGCAATCTGCAGGGCCAGATGATCGCGCTTGGCGTCCATCAGGGCGGCGAGGCTGCGCAGGATCGCGATGCGCTGGTGCGGCGCAAGCCAGCCGTCGCGATCCTTGAACACCCGCTCCGCGGCACTGAGCTTGCGCTCCAACGCAGCGGCGGTATCGAAACCGATATCGGCGATGGGGGCGCGGTCGAAAGCCTGGACGACGGTCAGCATCTTGGGTTCCTTGCTAAGAATCAGGAAGGGCGATCAGGCACAGCCCACGACCGGCGTGCGGTTGCGCAGTTCATCCACCAGCACGCGGGTGTTTTCGGAATAGTCGATCGGCACATCCAGCACATGGACGCCACCGCCAGCGAAGGCGGCCTCGATCATCGGCACCAGATCGCCGACCGCGGTCACCCGGCTCCCCTTCGCGCCATAGGCCTCGGCATACTTCACGAAATCGGGATTGCCAAAGCGCATCCCGAAATCCTCGAAGCCGTCCACCGCCTGCTTCCAGCGGATCATGCCGTAGGCGCTGTCGTTGAGGATCACCACGACCAGGTTGAGGCCCAAGCGGACGGCGGTTTCCATCTCCTGCGAGTTCATCATGAAGCCGCCGTCGCCACACACGGCCATGACCCGGCGCTGCGGGTACAGCATTGCGGCCATCATCGCCGATGGCAGACCCGCGCCCATGGTGGCGAGCGCGTTGTCCAGCAGCAGTGTGTTGGCGACATGCGTGCGGTAATTGCGGGCGAACCAGATCTTGTACATGCCGTTGTCGAGGCAGACGATGCCGTCGTCTGGCATGGATTGGCGCACGTCGTGCACGAGCCGCTGTGGGGTGATCGGGAAACGGTCTTCCTCGGCACGGTCGTTGAGACGGGCCAGGATCTGCTGGCGCAGCTCGACCATGCCGGCGTCTTCAGCCAACCGGCCTTCCAGCCGTTCGGCCAGCGCATCCACCGAGGCGCCGATGTCGCCCAGCACTTCAATATCCGGGTGGTACACCTGCTCGACGGTCGCGGACTGGAAGCTGATGTGGATGACCTTGGGACCACCGCCGCCCTTCATCAGGAAGGGCGGCTTTTCGACGGTGTCATGCCCGATGGCGATGATCAGGTCGGCGCGGGCGACGGCTTCGTGCACATAGTCGCCCTCGGAGAGAGCGGCCGTGCCCATGTACAGATTGGAGCCCCCGGTGACCGCGCCCTTGCCCATCTGCGTGTTGAAGAACGGCAGGCGCGTGCGCGCGACGAATGCGGAAAGTGACTCGGCCAGCCAGGGGCGGCTGCCGGCCGCGCCGATCATGACCAGGGGCCGCTTGGCCGCGAGGATCGCCGCCTCCGCCCGGTCAAGCGCGGCAGAGGGGGCGATGGGGCGCTCAAGGGGATGGATGGGGATGACCGGCACATCCTCCACCTCTTCGCCCGCGACGTCCTCCGGCAGCTCCAGATGCACCGGTCCGGGGCGCTCTTCCATCGCTACGCGGAAGGCGTCGCGCACCGTCGCCGGAATCGCCGCAGGGCTGACGATCTGCCGGGTCATTTTCGTGAGCGGCTTCATCGATGCCACGATGTCCACGATCTGGAAGCGCGCCTGCTTGGCGCTCATGACCGGCTTCTGACCGGTGATGAGGATCATCGGCCACGCGCCGAGGTGGGCGTAGGCCGCGCCAGTGGAGAAATTCAGTGCGCCGGGGCCGAGTGTGGCCAGGCACACCCCTGGCCTGCCAGTCAGCCGGCCGTGGGTGGCCGCCATGAACGCGGCCGCCTGCTCGTGGCGGGTGAGCACCAACTCGATGTGCGACGTCCGGAGCGACTCAAGGAAGTCCAGATTCTCCTCGCCCGGCACGCCAAAGATGCGGTCGACGCCTTCGTTCTCCAGCGCCTTGACCAGTAGATCCGAGCCCTTCTGCATAGCTTCGATCCTTGCGGTGAAGTCAGGGTCACTATACCGGGGCGGATGTCGCTGCCGTGTGGCCGCCCAGGTTGACAGGGTGTTCAAGGGTGCCCGAGTCTTCGATCCAGCCGCCATCGAGCGGTCACTCGGCATCCAGCCACGCAAGCAAGGACAGACCCGATGAGCCTCAAGGTTGACGCGATGAAGAACGATGTTTCCGACTCCGAGCCGTCCCGGCGGCGCTTTCTTGCCGCCTGCTCGCTGGGTGCCGCCGGTGCGATGCTGCTGCCGGGATACGTCGGCGCCGCCGCGCCGTCAGGGCCGGTCCCGCCGCAGTGGCCGGGCTACCGCCGCGCCACCGTGATCGATGCGCTCAGTGGCGGGCCACTCGATCCGCGGGAAACCACCGATTATGCGCCGCTGAATGCACGGTCCCTGGCCGACGCGCGTGCCTCCGGCCTGACGGCCTGCACCATCACGGTCAGCGGCGTGGGCAGCTACCTCAACGACCATGCGTTGACGATGCGCAACATCGGCTACTGGAACGGGCAGCTGGCGCTGCACGGGGACGCCCTGAGCCTCGTGCGTACCGGCGCGGACCTTGTCGAAGCCAAGCGCAGCGAGCGCCTTGGCGTGATCTACGGCTTCCAGGATTCGACGCCCTTCGGCAAGGACATTGAACGTTTCGATACTTTCCATGGGCTGGGCGTGCGCGTCTATCAGCTGACCTACAATCGCCGCAATCTGGTCGGTGACGGCTGCCTTGAGCCGGCCAATGCGGGGCTGAGCCGATTCGGCCGCGAGCTGGTCGAGAAGATCAATGCCGGCCGAGGGTTGATCGACCTCTCGCATGCTGGCCAGCGCACCACGCTGGACGCGATCGCAGCGTCCAGTCACCCGCTCACGATCAGTCATACCGGGTGTGCCGCGCTCGCCGCCAACCCGCGCAACAAGAGCGACGAGGAACTGCGCCTGCTCGCCGCGCGGGGCGGTGTCGCGGGCATCTACCTGATGCCCTTCCTGCGCCAGCAGGGGCAGCCGACGGCAGAGGACCTGATCCGCCACATCGAACACGCCGTCAACGTCTGTGGCGAGGAGCACGTCTGCCTGGGCACCGATGGCATGATCTCCTCGATCGACCTGACCCCGGAGTACCGCGAGCGGCTGCGCAGTGTCGTCGAGGAGCGCATCAGACTCGGCATCTCCGCGCCTGGCGAAAGCGGCGATGTGGTCACCTTCCTGCCCGACCTCAACCAGCCCGATCGCTTCGACCGTCTGGCACTGCTTCTGTCGCAGCGCGGGCACAGTGACGCACGCATCGAAAAGATCCTGGGGAGCAACTACGCCCGGCTGTTCACGGAGGTATGTGGATGAGGGCGGTCAGTCGCTGCTCAGCCGGTTGAGGCTGCCGGCGCGCGCATCCCTCGCGTCTGCAGATACAACACGACCGCCGCCAGCACTGCGGCCACGGCGCCTGTCAGCGGTACCGAAGCCAGCGTCGCATAGCTGATCGTGAGGCTTCCCAAGGCGCCGCCCAGCGCGGTGCCAAGGTTGAACGAGGCAATGTTCAACCCCGCGGCCACAGAGCTGTAAGCGGGAATGAGCCGTTGGGCCTGCCTGAGCAGACGCAGGGTCAGCAGTGTCACGATCGAGAAGAAGCAGATGCCCAGCGTGCCGATCAGCAGCATCATCAAGGCGGGGTTACGTGCGAAGCCGTACAGCCCGATCAGGTTCAACGCCAGCGCGAGCAACGCCAGCCGGAGGCTGCGATCCCCGTCCATCGCATCGCCCAGCCATCCCCCGAGCAGATTGCCTGCGATCGCGCAGGTGCCGAACAGCAGCATCCCCAGGCTCAGCCACTGCACGTCCACAGCGGTGATCTGCTGCAGATAGGGCGAGACGAAGGTGAAGAACGAGAACGTGGCGACACTGACCAGCGCGCCGATGCCGGCCGTCGTCAGCAGCTGCGGGTGGGTGATGGCCTTCACGCCCTTCCACGCACCGCCCCGGGATCGGGTGGAGCCGGCATGGCCGCTCGGCATGCACAGTGCCAGCCCGAGCATGCCGGCCACACTGAGCACGCCGATCGCCATGAAGACCACGCGCCACGACCACGCGCTGCCCAGCCAGGTCCCGATCGGAACGCCGAAGGCGAGCGCGAGCGTCAACCCGATCCACACCACCGACAACGCCCGACCGGACCGCTGCGGGTCCACCAGCCGGGTCGCCGCGTCCGAGGCCACCGCCATGAACACACCGTGGCCGAGGCCGACCACAAACCGAATGACCAGCAGGGTGACCAGGTTGGGCGAGGCGCTCATCAACAGGCTGCCCAACGCCAGCAACGCAGTGGCCAGCAGCAGGATCTGCCGGTCACGCCAATGGGCGACCAGCGCGGTAATGAACGGTGCACCGATTGCAGCGCCCAGGGCATAGGCGGCGATGGCCGTCCCGACGAGAGAAATCTGCGCGCCAAGGTCGTCGGCAATGGCGGTCAATACGCCGGCGACGACGAACTCGGACAGACCGAACGCAAAGGCGCACAGCGAGAAGACGTAGATGGCAGCAGGCATGGCGGATCCTTCACGGCAGGGCCGCAGAAGCCTAGTGCCTGGCCATGCGCGGGTGAAGGACGGGTTTCATACCGCAGCAAGACGCCGCGCGTCTCATCACCTCAGGGCGGAGAACGCGTCTGCAGGACCGCCTGTAGCAAGCGGTCGCGGATCGCTGACGGCCGGGTTTCGTTCCACGCCATCAACAGGTCCAGCCGTGACGCATCCTCCGGCGCCTCCACCTGGAGTGGCCGGAACACCACGTCCTCGCGCGCTTCCATCGCCAGCGAAGCGGGCAGCAGGGCGACACCGAACCCGGCCGCCACCAGTGCGATCAAGGTCTGCATCTGGCGTCCGTGCTGCACGATGTCGGGCACGAACCCGGCGGCCTGGCACAGGCTGATCAGCTGGTCATGAAATCCTTTGCCGAGTGTCCGGGGCGAGGCGACGAACGCTTCGTCCCTGAGCAATGCCAGCTCGATGCTCGCCGTCGCCGCCAGCCGATGACCGGCCGGCAGCGCCACGCAGATCGGTTCGCTCAACAGCCGTTCCATGCGCAGGTGCGGCGTCGTGGTGCCCGGCGTGCGCATGAAGCCGATATCCGCCCTGCCCTGTTCCAGCGCGTTGACCTGCTCCTGGGTGGAGGCCTCCAGCATCGTGAAGGCTATGCCCGGGTTGAGCGCTCGAAAGTGGCGCAGCGTCTGCAGCAACGCGGCATACGGGGCGATGTTGATGAAGGTCAGGGTCAGATGGCCCTCGATGCCCTGGGCCACCCGCCGCGTCTGCGCGACACCCGCCTCCAGCGACTGCACGGTACGGCGCGCCGTCTCAAGGAACGCGTCCCCCGCCGGCGTCAACGCCACGCTGCGGTGGGTCCGTTCGAACAGCGGCGCACCCACGGCGCTCTCGAGTTTGCGGATCGCCTGGCTCAGGGGCGGCTGCGCCATGTGCAGCCGCTCGGCGGCGCGATTGAAATGCAGTTCCTCGGCCACGGCGATGAACTGTTGAAGCAGGCGGGTCTCGATCACTGAAACACCAGACCTCTTGAATGCCGGGATTGAGCCGGCTCAACATACCAAATCGCTCCATTTTCGGCAGGCGGCATCACAGCCGCATCCCCAACCAGATGACCGCTTCGGTCGCGCTGGAGACGATCGGGCTGAGAACCCTGGGCCAGAACGCGCCGGCCGGGGCCTGCTGGAGCGACTGGTCATGGTGCTGCTGCTCGTCAGCGATGATCGACGAGATTGCCGTCACCGCGGCCGGGTCACGACCCTCCAGCACGGAGAGTTGATGCTCAAGGTGGCGGAGCACCACGCTCTCAACGGCGGTCGTCGTCGCCGCAATGGCCCCGCGTCCCAGCAGCCCTGTCATGGCACCCAGGACGAAGCCGCCGATACCGCAGAGCCAGTAGCTCCTGCAACGAGCGCGCCCGCGCTGCGCCAGCTCAGCACCGAAAATGGCCCGATGCCGTCGCTCGTGGGAACGAAACTCGCGCAGCTCATTCAACATGTCTGGCGCGGTCAGACGGGCCAGGAGAATCTGCCCGCTATAGATGCAGATGGCGCCATGCTCGCCAGCATGGTTGACCTTGAGGATGCGATCCCCAAGATCGGGGGCGACCGGTTGCACGACGACGTCCATGTGAGTCCTGAGTGCCGCGCTGTTGTGGCCTGATCTTAAGCGCGCTGGCGCCTGCCAACAAGCCGCGGGGTACGCCGGTGAAGGCTTACTCCTTGATGTCCCGCTCCGTCGCATCTTTGTCCATCACCTCGCGGCGCTGGGCCTGGCGCCAGGCGTCACCCGCGGCCCGTGCCTGGGCATCGAGTTCCTTGTTCTGCCGGTCGTTCTCCTGGTACTCGGCCCATACCTCCGGCGTGATCGTGTCCAGTTGATGATCAGGCCGCAGCTGGATCGAGGGGGTATCCCTCATGGACACCGTAAAGCTGTCGAACAGCCATTGCCGTCGCAGCTCAGGGGAGGCATACAGAAGGTCAGGCTCCGCGTAGGTGTGCATCGGCAGTGCCTGTTCGGCAAGCGTGGTGTCGGAGGAAATCCGAGCCAACCTGACGACGAATCGCTCATGGTCGCGATCCTTCTGGTAGAGCGCGGCGACGTCGCCGTCGATCCACAGGACGTACCAATACCCCGCAATGGGATGCACCTGGAACGGGTGTTCACGGACCAGAAGGAGATCGCTGCGGTCGCCGTAGAGTGCGCGCCAGCCCGGCGGTGCCGGACGGATGCCGCAATCGACGCTCCCCTGCATGACGTTTTCCAGCATGGGCCTGCCGCCGCTCGCGAAAAGCCGCGTTGTCCAGCACCGTGAGCTGTCGCGGTTGTGCGATGCCATCAGTACCGCGCCTTCGTCCAGCACCACCGCGTCGGTATGCACGAACTGATCGTCAACGGCGTCAGGATCCTGCAGGAGCGCCGAGAAGTCCTTGTCTGACAGCCTGCTGCCATCCACGTAAATCTCGTACGTCGTGTAGTGCTGGTACTTGCTGACGTTGATGTCCAGCCGGCTTTCCGTAACGGCCACGACCTTCAGCGTGCCCGATGAAAACACGGTGTCCCGCTTCGTCCGTGCACAGCCACCGGCAAGCAACACTGCGCACACCAGCAGCGCCGCGCCAAGCAGGACGGAATAGCTTCTGGTATTCATCGTGCTGCGGCCTGCGGGTGGGGGAAACTGACCCCTGCAAGCATAGCCGCTCCAGCGCCACGTATCGGCCAGTACGGCACCCGAGGGTGCCGTACCGCCCTGCCCCGCTCGATCAGAAGCTGTAATCCAGCGACACACCCACCGTGCGCGGCTGCATCATCACCGCGTTCCAGCGGCGGTACTGCTGCGCACCGGCTGCAGGAATCGTCCTGCCGGCCGCCACGTAGATGTCCTTGTTGGTGAGGTTGGTGACGAAGAAGCGCACGGTCGTGTTCTGGCTGCTGACTTCGGCGGTCAGATCCACCGTGGTGTAGCTGGGCAGATCGAACGACTGTGTCGATGCCACCGATGCGGCACGCTCGCCGTAGTAACGCAGCGCGCCGCCGACGCTCCAGCCCCACTCGCCGCTCGTCGGGAACTGGTAATCGGCCTGCAGGCTGCCGGCCCACTCGGGCACCTGCGGCAGCTGGGCACCGGATTCGGCCTGGTTGGGGCCGCCCGGGCGCGCTGGCGGAATCGGCGCGGTCAGCTTGGCATCGGTGTAGGTCAGGCTGCCGCTCAGGCGCAGCCCGTCGACGGGCATCAGAGCGCCGGTGAATTCAACGCCCTGGCTGCGTGCTTCGCCACCATTGACGCCATAGGAGATGCCCTGGGCCGTGAGCAGATTCAGGCGGATGTCATCCCAGTCGATCCGGAAGGCGGCCACTTCCACCAAGGCACGACGATCCCAGAAGTGGCTCTTCAGGCCGGCTTCGTAGTTGATCAGGGTGTCCGACTTGACCTGCGATGGCACCTCCGGCGCGGCCGGCAGGATGGGGTTCGGGCTGCCGGCGCGGTAGCCGGTGGCCACCCGCACGTAGGCCATGGTGTCTTCGCCGAGGAACAAGCGCGGGCTGGCGCTCCAGGTGGTCACGCTCTCCGAGGAGTCGGTGATCCGCTGCACCCCGTCACCGCCCAGCGGGCCGCCGAGGGTCTGGCGGAATTCCTGGTCATTGCGGGCATGGCGCACGCCCAGGGCCAGATCGAAGCGGTCGGTGAATTTCCAGGTGGCGTTGCCGAACAGCGCCTTCTCTTTATAGGTGGTCAGGACCGAGGCGGTGAACAGGTCAAGCACCGGATTGAAGGCCGGGCTCAGTGCACTGCCCCGCTCGATATAGGCGGCATCTTCATCGGTATAGAACGCACCGAGCTGCCATTGCAGCCGGCTGTCGCCCTTGGAAGTCAGGCGGAATTCCTGGGTCCACTTCTTCAGTTCGATGTCCGTGTCCAGGCCGGCGTACGCCATCACCGGGCCCACGCCAGGCTTCTGCCCAAGCAGCGGAATGTATTCGACCGACTGGTCCTGCAGGCGCCAGGAGTTGGATTTCATCCAGCTGCTGGCCGAGGTGAAGTCGGCCCAGCCCACGTCCCAATCCACTGTCAGGCCGTACACGTCGTACTTGATCGTGCTCGGCTGCAGGAACAGATACTCGTTCGAGTAGCCCGGCAGTTTCGGTTTGAACGTGGCCGGGTCCAGTGCGACGGTCGCGAAATTGTCGCCCTTGTTTTCCTGGCGCATCGCCGTGAGCAGCACGTCCACCGTGTCCGAGGCTTTCCACAGCAGCGAGAGGCGGCCGGCGTTCTGGTACACATCGTTGGTGTCGCGGCGATGCAGGACGCTGTTGTCGATCCAGCCCGGGCTGGTCTGCTCGGCGTAGCTGGCGCGCAGGGCCAGCTGCCCCTTCACCAGCGGCACGTTGACCGCGGCGCGCTCGGAATGGCCGACCCGGCCACCATCGTCGACAACACGCATCGTGGCGCCGGCGCGGCCCGAGAAGTACTCCAGATCCGGTCGCTTGGTGACGTACTTGACGACGCCGCCCAGCGCGCTGGCACCGTACAGCGTGCCCTGCGGGCCGCGCAGCACTTCCACGTTCTGCACATCGTAGGGCAGCAGGTCGAACATGCCCGAGGTGGCGCCGGACAGCGAGCCATTCGCGGTGAGCGGCACATCATCCACATAGATCGAGGTCGAGGCGGTATTGCCCATCGGCGTGATGCCGCGGATCGAGATCGTCGAGCGGCCCGGCGCGCCCAGGCTGGTGATCTGCAGGCCAGGCACCAAGCCGGCCAGGTCGTTCATGTTGTTGACCTGCAGGCGATCGAGCTGCTCTTCGCTGATGACGCTGATCGACATCGGGATATCGGTTACCACTTCCACGCGCTTCTGTGCGGTGGCGGTGACCGTGCCCAGCGTGTGCACGTCGTCGCGCTCGGGATTCTCGGCGGCGACCTGTGCCAGTGCCGTGGCGCTGCAGCCCAGGGCGAGGATGCCTGCAGCGCAGGCCAGCGACAACGCGTTCATTCGGAGCGAACAGTGACTCATGGTGATGAGACCTCGGTAGCGAAGCTGGGAGCCCACGGCAATGGGCACGGAATGCGGCAGTCAGGGCACCCCGGCGTTCTGGGGTGGGGGCCGGCCTGGCAATGACGCTCCTGGGATGAATGGCTGCTTACAAGCCCATGTAGGACACAATAGTCCTGTTCAGAGAACTGTCAATCCTGCGTCGCAGCATTGACATCACTTCGTGCGCCAGGCGCGCCCCGCGCCTCAGCGTCCAGCGCCCCAGACCGCCTCGTCGCACCAGATCGTGCCGTCGCGATACACGACGCCAGGCGTGCGGTCCTGCTTCAGGAAGGTGGGCCCATCCAGGTCGACGAGATCGCACCGTTGTCCAACCACAAAGCCCGGCGCAGCGCCCAGGCTGCTGCAGACCATGCAGCCGACCATCACACCCAGATCCGCTTCGCGCGCGGCTGCCGCGATCAGCAGCGCCTCGGTGAGGCCGCCGCACTTGTCGAGCTTGATGTTGAAGACGTTGAAGCGCCCTCTCAGGCCGTCCACGTCGGCCAGCGTGAGTGCGCTTTCGTCCGCGGCGAGCGGAATGGGCGAAACGAATCCATCGAGATCGGCCTCGCGCCCGCGGGCCAGCGGCTGTTCGATCAGCGCGACACCGGCGCCCACCATGGCGGTGGCCAGCCGGTCCAGATCACCGATCTGATACCCCTGGTTCGCGTCCACGCCCAGCCACACATCCGGCCGTACTGCGCGGATGGCCGCGACGCGGGCGATGTCCAGGTCGAGATCCCCCGTCAGTTTGACCTTGATCGAGCGCGCCTGACGATAGGCGACCGCCGCCGCCGCCATTGCGGCCGGCTCATCGGCGCCGACCGTGAAGGTTGTCGGCAGTGGCCGCGGTGCCTCGAGCCCTGCAAGCGCCCACACGGGCGTTCGCGTCTGCCTGGATTCCAGTTCCCACAGAGCGGCATCGACCGCGTTACGCGCGCCGCCCGCCGGCAGGATCGTACGCAGTTCCTCGCGGGTGGGATGTGCCTCGATCGCATCGCGCGCCGCTTCCAGCTGGATGCGCATGCTCTCGACGTCTTCGCCCAGGTAGTAGACCCCGGTCGCCTCGCCGCGCCCGACATGCGTGCCGTCATCCAGGGTGACGAGGACCGCCAAGCGGCTGTCGAACACATGGCTGGAAATGCGGAAGGGTGCCGCCAGGCGCAGTGCGTCGACGGCGATCCCGAGCTTCAGGCGCGCCATCACAGGTGCGCCCCGTTTGCGGCACGGTCATACATCATCGGGGGCGTTGCCAACAGCTTGATCAAGCACATCTGGTTTTCCTGCCTCAGGATGAGTGATTCTCATATTGAGACATTAGTTCTCCGCCAAGAGAAATGTCAACGGGCGCCAGGTTCGGCGCCCGCCCCTCGCGCGGCGCTACGGGTTACTTCGCAGGCGTAGCGGCTGGCGCAAGCGCGGCCGCAATCTGCGAGAGGTACTTGTTCCAGTCGAACTTCTGGCCCTCGGGCGTCCAGCCCAGGCGCACGATCACCGCATCCTGCGAGGGGATCACCGCCACGATCTGATGGTTGTGGCCCATCGCCATGAAGGCATCGGGCGCGACATCCTGCAGGACCTTGCGCCCTTCTCCACCGGCTTCAGCCCGGTTCAACCACAGCTGCGCGCCGTACGAGGGCCGCGGCGAGGCCGGGGTCGGTGTCACTGCGAAGTCGAGCCATTGCTGCGACAGCAGCCGCTTGCCGCCCGCCTCCCCGTGGTTGAGATGCAGCAGCCCGTACCGCGCCCAATCGCGCGCCGTCGCGTACCCATAGGAGCTGCCGACCAGCACGCCGGATTCATCTGGCTCGATCAACGCACTGCGCATCCCGGCGGGCGCGAACAGCCGCGTCTGGGCAAACCGGGTCATGCCTTCCAGCGTGCCACCGGTGGCCTCGAAGACGATCCGTGACAGGATGTTGGTCGTACCGGACGAGTAGCTCCAGTACGTCCCCGGGGCATGCTCCAGCGGCAAGGCGGCCGCAAGCGCACCCATGTCGCCAGCCTCGAACAACATCTTGATCGAGTCATTGCCGGGCTTGTAACTCTCCACGAACGCCAGTCCGCTGGACATCGTCAGCAACTGGTGCAGCGTGATCGCGCCGCGCGGGTCGCCGGCGCCCTTCCACTCGGGCACCGGTGCCGGCTCATCCAGCTTGAGCACACCGTCATCGACCAACAGGCCGACCAGCGTACCCATGATGCTCTTGGTCGCCGACCAGCCCAGCATGCGCGTGCTCTGGTTGAAGCCGGGCGCATAGCGTTCGGCGACGATCGCCCCGCCCTGCACCACCACGATCGCCCGCGTGTCGGGGTAGCCGCCCACGTTCTGCTCATCGAAGGCAGCGCTCACCGCTGCATCGAGTGCGGCGCGGTCGAGCTTCGCTTCAGCCGCCGCCTGCAGCGCAGGCACGGGTGCGTCGCCCTGGGGCCAGGGGCGCGCCGACAAGGGAGCCAGGGGCTTGAGCCGCGCCGCCTGCGTGTTGAGGGCCTTCAGCGGGACATCGCCGGTGGTCAAGGTGCAACCGACCGCCGGGCGATACAACGCGGTGCGGGTCGGCGTGCCGGGCGCGGACGCGGTGACCGTGCCGGCCTTGCGGTCCACCGACAGCGCGACCGTTCTGGTGAACGGCGCCAGCGCGTGGATGTCATCGCGCAGCACGTCGGCTTCGGTGCGGTTGGCCACGAAAATGCCAGCACATGCAATCTGCGCCGAGACCGCGGTACCCAGATCGTCCGCGCTGGTGATCGGCGGTGCGGCGGCCAGGGCCGGCGCGGAGGCGGTGAGCGCCAGGGCCAGAAGGCTCCAGCCGGAGGTGTGTCGAATCATGAGGTGTGTCCTGGAATGGGTGGGGTGCGCACGTGGCTCAGCGCGTGCGGCAGGCGTGGCGCAGCGCCGAGCCCGCCCGGGCGCCGGTAGGCTTGCCGCCCTCGAAGCTGACCACGCCGTTGACGATCACGGTCTCGATACCGGTCGGTGCGCCGGCAGGGGTGTCCCAGCTCGCCACGTCGTCCAGGGCGTCCAGATCGAACAGCACGATATCGGCACGCATCCCCTCGCGGATCAGCCCGCGATCGCTCAACCCCATCCGCTGTGCCGGCCAGCTGGTCATCTTGCGGACCGCATCCTCCAGCGTCAGCACGTGGTTGCGCTTCACATACTCGGCGATGATGCGCGGGAACGTGCCATAGGCACGCGGGTGCGGCAGACCGATCGCGCCATCGCTACCGTAGTTCACCGCGGCCGCGGCATCGCTGCCGATGCTGACCCAGGGCTGGCGCAGCGCGAGCTGCACATCCTGTTCGCTGATCATGAAATACAGCGCGACCGCGCGATTGGGCAGCCCCTCCAGCGCGATATCCCAGGCCGCGTCGGCCGGGTCCAGATTCAGCTCGGCGCCGATCTCGGCCAGCGTCTTGCCGTGGAAGCGCCGGTACTTGTCGCTGAAGCTGTTGGCCAGGCGCACGTTCTGGAATCCGCCCGAAGCATGCACCAGGTTCGACCAGCCCGGCATCGAGCCGGCGGCGACCTCCTTCTTCATGCGCTCGCGCACCTTCGGGTCGCGTACGCGCTCGATACCTTTCTCGAGCCCATCGGCCCAGACCCAGCTCGGCGCGATGATCTCCAGGCCGGTGCCACCGGCCGTATAGGGATACAGATCGGCGGCGACATCGACACCGCGATCGCGTGCCGCATTGATCGTCGCCAACGCCTGCGGCATCAGCTTGCCCCACTCGGGGGCATAGGCCGCCTTCAGGTGGAAGATCTCCACCTTGACCCCGCCCTTCTCACCAATCTCGATGGCCTCTTCGATGGCCTTGACCACGCCCTCGCTCTCGTCACGCATATGCGTCGCATAGAAGCCGTCGCATTGCGCGGCCACCTTGGCCAATGAGATCAGATCCGAGGTGCTCTGGAAGCTGCTGGGCGCATAGATCAACGCGCTGGAGATACCGAACGCGCCGGCCTCCATCGCGATCTTGACCTGCTCGCCCATGGCATCCAGCTGCTTGCGGGTCGGCGCACCGGCGGCATCGCCCATGACATGCACGCGGGCCTGGGTGGAGGAGTAGTAGGTGCCGAAGTTGACCGCGATACCCTGTGTTTCCAGCTGCTTGAAGTATGCCGGCATGCCCGCCGCGGGCACCGGCGGTCCGCCCTCGCCGCCGATCAGCGTGGTCACGCCCATCCGCAACTTGTTCTCGGCAGCGCCGTCCTTGAGCAGCGCCGCGCCGGACTGATCCATCATGTCGATGAAGCCGGGCGAGACATAACGCCCCGTCGCGTCGATCTCGCGGGTGCCCTGCCCCGGAACCTGGCCCACCTGGACCACGCGACCATCCTTGACCGCCACATCGGCGCGGACCCACGGGTTGCCCGCGCCGTCGAGCACGCGGCCACCACGGATCACCAGATCATGGTCAGCCGCGGCCGCGTGGGCGGCAAACAGCATCGACACACCGGCCCAGAGCAGAGTGCGCTTCATCATTTCATCTCCTTGTCGGTGCCCGCGTCTGCGCGCACGTCATCCACGACTTCACGGACTGCAGCGACCACCCGATCAGGCTGATCGATCTGGATGTAATGGCCGGAGTCGCTCACGATCTGTTGCTGCCCGCGGCTCGACATGGCGGCCTGCTCGGCATGCAGAGTGCGCCACTCCTGCTTGAACCGGGCGCCCTCCTCCGCCGTCAGGCCCATCTTCTTCAGCTCGTCGGGCTTGAACGGCTTCAGCGCGGTCAGCACGATCACCGGGCGGTCGCCGAATGAGGTGACCGCACGGGCATCGTCCATGGTGCTGTCGAAACCATCGAGTTCGGCGGTCGCGCCCTTGACCGAGGCACTGGAAAAGGCCGTGATCTCCGCCGCCTCATCCTCGGGGCGCGGGCCATGATTGGCGCGCGAGAACAGGAAGCGCACCAGGCCGGTCCGCGACAGTGTCGTCGCGGTATGCATCAGCAGCGACACCTTCTTCGGATGGACATTGATGCTCACCACGCTGCCAAGCCGCGCGATCTGATCCGGGTGCGAGGGGTCGACCATCACCAGCCCGGCGACCTGATCGCCGTAGCGCCCCACATAGGTCCGGGTGTAAGGCCCGCCGATCGAATGGCCGACCAGCACCAGCGGATCGGTGATGCCCGCACCCTTCAACAAGGCGTGCAGGTCATCGGCCACCGCTGACGCACGCTGCGGGGTGCCCTTGGCATCGCTGCGCATGATGCCGGCGCGATCGTAGGCACAGGCGCGGGTGAAGCCTGCGATCCGGTCGTGTACACGTGTCCAATCCATCGTGCCGCCGGTGCCGAGGCCGGATTCGAAGATCACGGTGGGCGAGCCGCTGCCGCGACACTCGATATGCATCTGGCGCCCGCCCACATCGACCATCTGGCCGCGCAGTGGATGATCGGTTGCAGCGCTGCGTCGCGCCAGCGCCTCGTAGACCACGCCGATGAGGGTGAGGAGAATCACGAGCGCCAGCAGACCCAGCAGGATCCACTTCACCCATCGCCAAAACCGCCGCCAACCCTTCACTGCTGTCATGTCGTGCTCTCTTGAATGGCGTACTGAAGTGCGGGCCGACCCGAGGGTCCGGCACGCAAAGCGTCGAAGGGAGGGCTGACCCGTGCGGCGGCCAACCATCCCAAGCAGGATATAAACGTCCTGATAGGAGAATTGTCAATGTGCAGTGCGCCACCCCACGGCCACTTGGGTCGAGGTTGAGGGCGCTGATGACGAAACGGCCGAGACGATGGTGATGTCCAGGGGGACTGAGCGCCTTACTCGGCGGGCGGAATCGCCGGAATCTGCATTTTTTCGTCGGGCATCGTCCTTCCACCGATTTCGAACTTCACCGGCATCCGGACCCGACCGGCCACCGGCGTCCCGCCAGCCATGGCTGGGATGAACCGGAGCGTGCGAATCCACTCCAAAGCAGAGCGATCCAAGTCCCTGTGACCCGAACTGCGGAGGATGTCCGCGCCGAAAGTACGCCCCTGAGCATCCACATCCACCACAAACTGCCCCTCCCCCTCCCGTCCTGCCATGAAGGCTGCGAGCGGGTACCGCGCCGATCGGGCACGCGTCTGCACAGGGTCAACTGCAGGCGTGTTGGGAAGAGCAGCATTGGCGATCAGGCCGACGCTCTCGCGAAGGGCCGCCTCATTCCCAAAGCTGCAGCCGCTTTTCAACCCTGCCAAGTCCGTGCGCTCGCACTGACCTTGGCCGGTTCGAAGGCAGTCGACCTCGTCGAAAAGGCGCTGTTGGGCAAGAATGTCGCATTGCTGCTGTGTGGGCAGCCGGTTCTTGCAGGCAGCGGCATCCACTTCCAGCGCAGGAAGGCGTTCGCACGCGTTGGCGTCTTCCGCTTTGCAATGCAGTTTAGCCAGGCTGACGCGCTCATTGGCCACGGTGCAGCTCTCGTCCACCATGGGCTGTGCCGACGCACCTGCAGCGGTGAGGTAAATGATGACGGCCAGAGTGCCTGCGTTGATGTAGCGCTTGTCCACTGTCATTCCATTGATGGGCAAAGACCCACAAGGGTACCGTTCTGTGTGAAGACCCGCACTTCACGCGACGCACACTACCCTCTTGCCGTCACACCCCATGGAGCTGCCCCCTCGTGAGCCGGCATTGGCCGCCAACGCGCGCGTTAAAAGGACTTTCCAGTCTGTCCCTGCTGCTGTGTAGCGGCCTTGCCCTCGCCCAGACCGTGCCTGAGGGCGCTGCGATCCCTGCATTGGACTGGCAGCAGTCGCAGCAGCGGCTGGAGCAGGTCTCCGATGCCCTGGCAGCGGCGGACGCGTCGGTGCGCAACAAACAGGACCTCCAGGACGCCACCCGCTTGCTGCGGCTGCCGGAGATCACCGGTGAAGTGCGCCGCCTGCAGTTCCAGAAGACGCTGACGCTCCCCTTGGGTTCGCTCGCCCCGGTCGCCGAGGCCTTCGGTATCGACTCTCCGCTGGAGTTCACCGAACGCGACTGGCGTACCCGACCGGTGGTGACCGCGGTGCTGCCGCTGTATACCGGCGGCCTGATCCCGGCGGCGCAGCAGGCGGCGGCCGGCGCTACCGATCAGGCCAGCGCGGAGCGCGAGTCGCAGCGCCAATCGCTGAGCGTGCAGCTGGCCCAGGCCTATTTCGGTCAGCGCCTCGCCGAGCAGGCGGTGGATGTGCGCCGTGATGTGCGCGATGGCCTGCAGCGCCACCTTGACGATGCGTTGAAACTGGAGCGCGAGGGCTTTGCCACCCGCGCCCAGCGCCTGCAGGCCAACGTGGCCCGCGACAAGGCCGAGCGCGATTACCAGAAGTCGCTCAATGATCTGCAGACCTTGAAGGCAGCGCTGGCCACCCTGCTCCGCAGCGGCGGCGAGGTCCGCCCGGTGTCGCCGCTGTTCGTGCATCGCGCGCCGATTGGCGCGCTGCCCACGTTTGAACGCGAGGCCCAGGCCCGGCAGCCGCAGATCGCCCGCCTGCGCGCCCTGGTGGCGCAGGCCGAACAAGGCGTGCGCGTGCAGCAGGCCAAGCTCAAGCCCACCATCTTCCTGTTCGGTCAGTACGATTTCCGCCGGCGCGACGAAATGCTGACCGATCCCGACTGGGCCTTCGGCATCGGCCTCAAGTACACCTTCCTTTCTCCCAATTCGCGCCCGGCGCAGATCAGTGCCGCCCGCGCGCAGCAGGAGCAGGCCGAAGCCGGGCTGCGCGAAGCGGAGAACCAGGTGACGCTGGGTGTCCGCAAAGCCTGGTACGAACTGGATACTGCGCGCCAGCAGTTCCTGCTGCTGGACAGCAGCATCGAACAGAACCGTGAGAACCTGCGGCTGCAGGAACTGGCGTTCCGCGAAGGCCAGGCGACCTCACTGGACGTGATCGATGCACGGCTGGGGCTCGGCGGCGCGCAGGTCGAACGCGCACAGGCCGCCTATCAATACGACGTGGCGCTGGCACAGCTGCTGGAGATCAGTGGACAGATGGACCGATATGAAGAATTCCGCCGCCGGGGCGACGAGGTGATCGCGCATGAATGACACATTGCAGGCCGCGGGCGACGCGCCGCCGCCGAAGAAGCGCAAGGCGGGCCTCCTCATTGGCCTGGCCCTGGTGGTCGTGGTGGTGGTCGGCCTGTGGCTGGCCTGGCGCACCCCGGCCGAGCAGCTGCAGGGCATGGCCGACGCCGACACGATCAACGTGGCCGCCAAGATCACGGCCCGGCTGGCCGAACTGAAGGTCCGCGAGGGCGACCGGGTCAAGGCCGGCCAGGTGCTGTTCGTGCTGGACAGCCCGGAAGTGGCCGCCAAGGAAGAACAGGCGCACGGTGCATTGGAAGCGGCCCGTGCGGTGGCCGACAAGGCCGACGAAGGCGCACGCAGCGAGGACATCCGTGCCGCCCAGGCCAACTGGAAACGTGCCGAGGCGGGTGCGACCCTGGCCGATGCGACGTATCAGCGCGTGCAGAACCTGTTCAACGAAGGCGTGATGACCCGGCAGAAGCGTGATGAAGCACTGGCCCAGGCGCGCAGTTCGCGCGAGCTTGCCAACGCCGCGCGTGCCCAGTACGACCAGGCGCTGGCCGGCGCCCGCGACCAGGACAAGCGCGCGGCGCAGGGCCAGGTCCGCCAGGCACAAGGCGCGGTGGCCGAGGTCAATGCGGCCCGCGATGAGGTCAACGGCCGCGCCCCCGTGGCCGGCGAGATCAACAAGCGCATGTCCGATATCGGTGAACTGGTGCCGGCCGGCTACCCGGTCTTCACCCTGGTCGACATCGACCACATGTGGGTCTCGGTGAATCTGCGCGAGTCGCAGATGCGCGGCCTGAAGGTGGGCGGCCGGCTGCGCGGCAGTGTTCCCGCGCTGGCTCGCGATGCGGAATTCGAGGTGTATTTCATCAATCCGGCGGGCGATTACGCCACCTGGCGCGCCACCCGCCAGTCATCCGGCTATGACGTGCGCAGCTTCGAGATCCGGCTGCGCCCGGTCGCCCGTATCGAAGGTTTCCGACCGGGGATGAGCGTGCTGTTCGCGTGGCCGCAGGGATGAACCGCTCGGTGTGGGCAGGCATGAAGGCCTCGCTCCAACGCGAACTGCGCCACCTGCGGCAGGACCGGGCCGATCTGCTGCTGGTCACCCTGCTGCCGGCGCTGATGCTGGGCGTGATGGCCTGGTTGTTCGCGGCCTCGGTGATGCGTGATATTCCCATCGCCGTGGTCGACCTGGACCGCAGTGCCGAGAGCCGGCAACTGACCCGGATGCTTGATGCCAGCCCCGGGGTGCGCGTCGCCAGCCAGCCGATCAGTCTGGCCGATGCGCAGTCCCAACTGCGGCGGCTGGAGGTGTTCGCCGTGGTGCTGGTGCCGCGCGATGCGACCCGCAACACCCTGCGCGGCGAACAGGGCACGGTGTTCGCGTACTACAACGCCACCTATCTCACCACCGGCCAGTCCGCCGTGCGCGACATCGTCGAAGCCGTCGGCGCGTGGAATGCACGGCTGCTGGGCGAGCGCATCGCCAAGCAGGTGGGTCCGGCCAAGCTGCGCGCGCCGCCGATCGCGGTGCAGTCGGACATCCTGCACAATCCGGCCCGCAGCTATGAGCTGTTCCTGCTGCCATTGCTGTTCCCGGCGGTCCTGTCGCTGGGGTTGGCGCTGGCGGTCGCGGCCAGCCTGGGGCGCGAAGTGCGCGACGGCCACCTGCGCGATTGGCTCGGCGACGCGCCGTGGTCGGCCATCGCCGGCAAGATCGCGCCCTATGTCGTGCTGTTTTCGGTCTACGGCGCCCTCGGCGTGCTCTACCTTGCCCTGGTCCGTGGCGACGGCATCGCCGGCAGTGCGCTGCTGTTGATGCTGGGCCAGCCACTGTTCTATCTGGCCTGCGCAGCGGTGGCACTGTTGTTTGTCGGGCTCACCCGCGACATGGGCAGCTCGCTCTCCGCGATCGGCCTGAGCATCGGGACTGCTTTGGCATTTTCCGGGGCGACGTTCCCGGTGGTGGATGCGCCATTGTTCACCCGCATCTGGAACGCGCTGCTGCCGCTGACCGCCTACGTCAAACTGCAGACCCAGCAGCAGTTCGTGGGCGCGCCGTGGAGTGTTTCCCTGTGGCCGCTGGGCACCTTGGTGCTGATGGTGCTCGTGGCCGGCGGCATCGGCGGTTGGCGCTTGATCGCTGCCGCGCGTACTGCCGATCCGGGCGCGCCCGTCGCATCCTCCGGGGCCGGCGCATGAGCCGCTTCGGCAGCAGCCTGCGCCTGACCCTGCGCACGGTCCTCACCGACCGCTATGCGGTGGTGTTGATGGTTGGCGCGGTGGTGCTCTACTCGTTCTTCTACCCGGCCGCCTATCGCCACCAGGTGGCGAGCAACCTGCCCATCGTGGTGGTCGATCACGACCAGAGCGCGACCAGCCGCGAACTGCTGCGGCGCGTGGATGCCCTGCGCACGGTCCGCATCGTCGATCAGCCGGCGAGCATCGACCAGGCCCGCGATGAAATGGAGGCCGGCCGGGCCGAGGGCATCCTGTTGATTCCCGCCAACCTCGAACGCGACATCCTGCGCGGTGGCAATGGCTATCTGGTGCTGATGGGCAACGGCGCCTACCTGGGCCGCGCCAGCTGGGTGCTTGGCGGCGTGGCCGATGCACTGACCGCGTTCGCCCGCGAAGCCGCAGTGTCCCAGGCCGCCTTCATGGGCGCGCCGCAGGCACCGCCGATCACGCTGGTGCAGCGACCGCTGTTCAACACGCAGGAAGGCTACGGCAGCGCCATCGTGCCCGGCGTGGCCGAACTGATCGTGCACCAGACCCTGCTCATGGGCATCGGTGTGCTGCTTGGCGCGCGGCGGCTGGCGCTGGGCCGGCGGCTGCGTTTCGACCTGCCGACGCTGGCCGGGATGGCGGTCGGCTTCGGTGCGATCGGCCTGCTCGGCCTGCTTTACTACGCCGGGTTCACCGCGTGGGTGCAGGACTATCCGCGCGGCGGCAATCCGCTCGGGCAACTGTTGGGCGGCACCCTGTTCATCGCGGCCACGGTGGCGTTCGGGCTGTTCGTCGGCAGCTACTTCGCTACCCGCGAACGGGCGTTCCAGGTCGTCATCGCCTGCTCCATCCCCTTGTTCTTCCTCGCCAACCTGTCCTGGCCGGCGGTAACCTCACCGCCCGCGCTGGTCGCATTGGCACATCTGCTGCCCACCACGCCCGGCATCAACCTGATGGTGCGCTTGAACCAGATGGATGCCAGCCTCAGCGAGGTCAGCCACGAACTGTGGACGCTGGTGGCGCTGCTGGTGCTTTACGGCAGCCTCGCCATCTGGCGTCTGGGCGCCCGCAGGTCGAGCTGAGGCGAGGCATCGTGCGTGGCCACCGCACCCGTCAGAGCAGGACCTGACGGGTGCTGCGCAGAAACTGGTGGATCTCGGCTTCCACGGCCTCGTCCAGCATGTAGACCGGCCGCTGGCCGTTGGGACAGCGAAGACTGGGCGTCGTTCCAAACATGCGGCAGATCAAGGGCCGTTCTTCGTAGACCTCGCAGCCCTGCTTCCCCAGGTAGGGGCAGCTCAGGTCCGCCAGTGCCGCCGCGTGCTCGGCATCGCTCTTGACCGGCAGGCGCGCCACCTCTTCGCTCGATGCGGTGACGGGGCCGCAACAATCCGTGCACCCTACGATGCAACGAAACGTCGGGATCTGCTCGCGCAGCCGCTGTATCGCGTCGCGGTTCGTATAGGGCATTGCGAAGGGCCTCGGCGGGGGCAGCGGCAGGCTATCTTACGCTCTTGGCCCCAGGGGCGGCAGAGCCCCGGCAGCGGTGTCAACGGACAGGCAAGGCCCCTTCCCTTGTCGTTGACACCCACAGGCACACGATGCCCGCACCCCCTTTTCCTGCATTCCCATGAACCGTTCTACTGCTGTATCTACTGGTCGCACCGTACTGGTTGTCGAAGACGAGGTTGAGCTTTCCCGGCTGTTCATCGAAGTACTGCAGGACGCAGGACATACGGTGGTCACCGCCGATTCCGTGACGGATGCGCTGAGCGCCCTCACCGGCCAGCGCTTCGATGCGGCCATCCTCGACGTGGAACTCCGGGATGGACCGGTGTTTCCCGTTGCGGACCGATTGGCCGCGCTGGGCACGCCCTTCCTGTTCGCCTCCGCGGTCTACTACCAGGTGGTGCCGCGTGAGCATCAACAGGTGCCGTTCGTGACCAAGCCCTTCGATATCAGGCTGTTGCAGCAACGGGTGGCGGAAGCGCTGACCACGCAGGACCCGTCATCGGGTCGAGTACAGGCATCCAGCCACTGAGCGGGGCGACGGGGCGGCCGCTGCCCGCTGCGCAATAAGCGCGACCGCCGCCACCCACCCCGCTGCGCTTGCGGCGCCGAATGCAGCACCCGTCTGCCGCCGCAGACCCGCGCGGGCGATGTCTTCACAGCGTCGCCTGCGCCTGCAGCGTGAACACCCAGCTGTCCGGCCGGCTCTCGTACGCACCGGGGCGCGCCACGTATTGCACGGCGGGCCGCAGGATCAGCCACGGGGTCACCTGCACGCCGTAATTGAGCTCAACGAACTGTTCGTTGCTCTGCACGTCCTTGCCGGTAATGCGCTGGTACTGCGCCAGGCGGTCGGAGATGTCCAAGCGGGTCCAGGCAAGACTCAGCACATCGTCTTCGCGCGAGGCCACCACACCGCGCCAACTCAGCCCGGCTTCCCACGAGTAACGCATCAGGCCGGTCTTGGCATCCGCGCGTGTCGCCACCCCGAATACCGACAGCCCGCGTACGGTGTCGCCCTCGGGCTTGAGCACGCGCTGCGCCAGCTGGATGTACGAGCCGCTGCGATGGGAGGCGCGCGGTGCGGCTGGATTGCCGATATCGTCGGCATTGGAGGTGTCCAGGTAATAGCCGACCTTGTAGGTGCCGCCGTAGTGTTCGCCGGTGTTGCCGTGGCTGTAGCCTACTTCCACGGGCAGGAACAGGCCGGTCTTGCCGCGGTCCGATACCCGGAAGCCGCTGCCCGCCTGCTTGCGCATCGGAACGACATCGTAGATGCCGGTCTGCGCGTACCAGCCGGAGGGATCGGCCCATTTCACCCGCAGGCCCCACTGCCCGGTCGGGTTGTCCAGCCAGCCGGAACTGTAGATCGGGCCCAGCGGATGGCCGCACTGGCCATTGTTGTTGAAATTGCAGGTGTAGGGCAGACCGCCGAAGTCGTTGCCCATCGAGTAGAAACCGCCCTTCAGGCTCAACCGCTTGTCCAGCAGCCAGCGCTCGTAGGAGAGCTCATTGAAGCGCAGGTTCTGGCCTTGCCCGTAGAAGGCCTGGTTCTGTACGTAGGAGCCCGTCGAGCGGTCGTTGACCGCGTTGCCGAAGCGGTCGGAGAACACCACGCGCATCGTGCCGTCAACGCCGAAGGCCTTGCCGGTGTCGATCATGGCGCCGACATCGACGTGCTCGGCGGTGGACCAGCCGGTGCCCTTGTACCCATCGCTGTTGACGCCCGTGGCGATCACGACGCGGGCGCTCGGGGTCACGCCGCGGTCCTGCAGCCATATCCGGGCCGCCCAGTCCGCGCTCAGCGGGGTCTGGGCGATGGTGTCCACCGGTTTAGGCTTGGGCGCGTCGGCATCGGCGGCCAAGGCCGGCAGGCTGGCGGCGAACGCCATCAGCCCGAGGCTGATCAGATAAGGGGTGTGTTTCATGTCGAGGCCCTCCGCAGCCTGCGTTTCTTCCAGGCGCGTCGCACCATCAGGATCACCACGACAAACGCCGCAAGCCCGAGGATGAGCAGCGGCAGCCACAGGCGTGCGATCTTGGCCAGCAACGGCTTCTCACCGCCGTCGCGGATCAGCGCAACCTGCGCTTCCGTGACCTGATCGCCGGGGCCGAAGCTGGTCCGGACATACGTCGCGACGGCCGCAATATCGGCATCGCTCAACGCCTGGACGTACGAGCCCTCGGAGAAATGCGGCATCACCACGTGCTGGCCATCTACCTCGCGGTCGATGCCGCCGATGATGGTGGCCACCAGGTTCTGGGGACGGGTCATGCCGACGGTGCTGTTGTGCACCAGCGACGGGTAGTAGCCGTCCTTGCTGCCCTCCCCTTGCGGGCCGTGACAGCTTGCGCACAGGCCGGAGTACAGCACCGCGCCGGAGGTGATCGGCGCGCCCGTGCCGCGCACCGGTTGCTCACCCGGCGCCTGGGCGGAATCGCCCCAGGCAAACGCGGCGCGGGTGGCGGCCTTGTCGGCCATCGCAGGCACCGTGCGCAGGTAGGTCACGATCGCGCTGATGTCTTCATCGCGCAGCTTGGAGAGGCTGTTGGTCACCGCCTCGGCCATGCCGCCGCCCGCCTGCCCCTTGCCTTCCACCCGGCCGGTCTTCAGGTAGCGGGCCAGTTCGTCATCGGTCCAGCCACCGATCCCGCTGATCGGGTGCGAGGTGATGTTGGGCGCATACCAGTCACCCAGCGAGCCGCCGGCAAAGGCGTTGCCCCCCACCTCCTGCATCATCAGCCCGCGCGGCGTGTGGCAGCTGGAGCAGTGCGCCAGGCCTTCGACCAGATACGCACCGCGGTTCCACTGCGCACTCTGCGCCGGATCCGGCTTGAAGGGGGTCTTGTCCAGGAACAGCAGATTCCACACCGCCATGGACGAGCGGACGCTGAAGGGGAATGGCAGCTCGGTCGTATGCGCTTCCTCGTCGACCGGCGCGACCGCCTGCATGAAGTAAACGTACAACGCGTGGATGTCCTCGTCGGTCATCTTCGCGTATGAGGTGTAGGGCATCGCCGGGTACAGGTGCGCGCCGTCCTTGCGTACGCCCTCGCGCACCGCCTTGGCGAAGTCCCCTTCGGTGTAATTGCCGATGCCATGGCTCTTGGAGGGGGTGATGTTGCTGGCCCAGATCTCGCCCAGCGGCGAGGCGATCGCGTAGCCGCCCGCATACGGCTTGCCCTGCTTTGGGCTGGTGTGGCACGCCACACAGTCGGCGGCCACGGACAGGTAACGGCCCCGCTCGATGGTGTCGTCGGCACGCACGGTCTGGCTGGCGCCGGCCAGCAGGCCCAGTGCGATGAGCAGGAAGGTCTTCATGCCGCACGCTCGATCGCGTCGGCCGCGCGCAGCGCCAAAGCGGCCATGGTCAGGGTGCTGTTGACGACGCTGGCCGAGACCATCGCGCTGCCGCCGGGAAGCCACAGGTTCGGGTGGTCATGCGCGCGGCAATCGCCGTCGACCACGGAATCGCGCGGATCGGCGCCCATGATGGTCGAGCCCATGATGTGGTTGTTGGCGTTGAGCGCCGTGGTGATCACGAACTCTTCGGCATTGAAGAGCTTGCCGATGTGCCGCAGCTGCTCGCAGGACTTGTCGTAGCCCTTGCGCGCGTAATCACCCAGGGAGTAATGGATGTCCGGGCAAGCCAGCCCATGACCATCGACGCGGGACTTGGAGAGCGTCAGGCGGTTGCTCGGATCCGGCAGCGGTTCCAGGCTGATCGACAGGTCCACCCCGTAGATCGCGCGGCGTCGGATCTCTGCGTCCAACGCCTCACCGGCCAGCCCCATCTTCAGGGCCTGGTCGGTGGCGATGGCCACCCGGCTGATGTTGTTGAGGATGATCTTGGTCGCCGAGTATTCCGAGCGGAACGCGCCATCACGCGGGCCGACCATGCAGCTGGACTGTGCCGGCCCACGGCCCAGCCAGATCGGGCGGTCCGCAATGAAGGAGCAGTGGAAGCCGGAGTGGTCCAGCATGTTGCGGCCGACCTGGTCGGACGAATTGGCGATGCCGTTCGGGTTCTGTTCGTTGGCCGCCAGCAGCAGCAGGCGCGGCGTTTCCAGCGCATTGCAGGCGATCACGAAACTGCGGCCGGTGGCCTTGTGGCTGACCTTGTCGCTGTCATACCAGTGGATGGCGGTAACCCGGTTCTGCGCGTCGGTATCGATCCTGTACGCGACCGATTCGGCCAACACCTTGGCGCCCAGTGCCTCGGCGGCCTGGACGGTATGCACGCCGTTGTACATCGCCCCGATCGGGCAGATCGGCTGGCAGTTGTTGTTGCCGCAGCAGGCAGGCCGGTCATTCCACGGCTTGATCATGCGCCCCTGCGGAATCGGCACCAGGTTGTAGCCGTGTGGATTGACCACCTCGGCGAACACCTTGTCGCCGTTGCCCCACGGAATCATGTCGGCCAGGTAGGGCTTGGATCGCTCCGAGGGACTCTGCTGCGCCGGGTCGTTCGGCCCGGACACACCCATGGCCTCCTCGGCGCGGCAGTAGTAAGGCTCGATATCCTCATAGCTGATCGGCCAATCGCGGCCGACGCCGTAGGCAGACTGCATCTTGAAATCCACCGGGAGGTGGCGCCAGCACGACGCCGCCCAGTGCCAGGTGGTGCCCCCCACCGCCTTGATGAAGCCCTGGTGGAAGCTGCTGGCATCGGGCCCGGTCAGGCCGACGTAATCGTTGGCGGGAAAGTACAGCGGGGCGGTCGCGAATTTCGACTGCGGGAACGGCCCTTGGAAATCGCTGCCGATGCGTCGTTCGAAACTGACGTTGCGCCAGTTCTCGACCACATCCGAGCGGTTCAGGCGGGGGCCGGCCTCGAGGACCAGGACCGATTTGCCAGCGCGCACCAGCTGGTGGGCGATCAATGCACCGACGACGCCCGAGCCGACGATCACGACGTCGGCATCGACGTCGCCATCACGGAAAACCGGAGCTTTCATGAGAGGGATTCCAGATCAGTAACAGGGAAAAGAGAACCGCGCAGGCTTATGCGTGGGCTCGAATCGGGGCCGGCGGCGCAGCGGTCCACCAGGCGGGGCCGCCCTGGACATAGGTCGGCGGTGAGAGGCCGTCGTCCACGCAGCGCTGCATCAGCGCATCGCGATAGGAGACGGTCACCGCGTGGACGCCCTTGCCTACGGTGCCGGTGTACCAGGCGGTGATGATGGCCAGCGCGGCGGGTTTGGCATCGCCGGCGGCATCGACCAGCGCCTGTGCGCCGCTTACCTGGCCCGCCAAGGTGACGAGGGCCGGGAACTGGGCATGCAGGTCGGGCTGAAGGGTGGCGAATGCTTTGTCGATCCGATCCGCGGTGGCGGGATCCAGATCGTTCTTGCCGGTCAGGGCGCGGGACAGATCGAGGAAGGCCGGGTCGGCCTTGGCGACAGGAGCAGCCGCGGGCTCGGTCGTCCTCGGCGCTGCCTTGTCGCGGCAGGCCGCGAGCAGCGACACCGAACCGACCGCAAGCAGGAAGCCTCTCCGTGTGAGGCCTTGCCCCCGTCGATTGTCGTCCAATCCCTCGGGAATACTCATGATGTCAACTCTACTCCGTAACACGCGTAACACGCCGGCTCCCCGCCCGCAGACCACGGCACGGCTAAGCATCGACGGCGGCAAGGGTACTCCATGCGGCTGTCGTCAAAGAGTGATCAACGAGGTGATCACGCATCAGCAACAGCCACGGCGTTACAAACCCGCATTCGTATCATTCCCGGAGAATCGCCATGCGAACCGTGTTGCTCAGCGCCCTTGCGGCGATGGCCGTGTCTGCCTGCAGCCAGGCCGAGCACCCCGATCAGGGCAAGCACGCCGATACGATCGAGCAGCCTGCCGCGACGCCTGCGACGAGTGATGCGTCGCGCAATGTGCCGGGGGGTGGCAGTGGAACGGCCGCCGCCGAGGAACAGGACTCCGGGCATGGCACCGAGACCTCGCCAACGCCGAAACGCGAATCGCCGCCGAAGCCGTGATCCCTCATGACGCCACTTGATAAACCCGTGCGACGCGAAGTCCAGATCGGCGACGAGGCCTATACGCTGACCATCGACCCAGCGGGACTGAAGCTGGTGCCGAAGGGAAAACGCAACGGCCTCACCTTGAAGTGGACGGAGCTGGTGAATGGTGACGCCGCGCTGGCGACTGCATTGCAGGCCTCACTCAGGGCGGACTGAGCGAGGCCAGGGCTGCGCCTCCCGATCAGGGCTGCACGTTGTTGTTGGATCTGGCGTTCTCATCGGCCGGAACAGCCGCACTCGTCGGCTTGTCCGCATGCCCATGCGGCTGGCCGGTCGGGTCCTTGATCTGGAGGACGTTCCCCGCCTGCCAGGCATCGGCGCCGGCTGCCACGGCAGGTGCTGGAATGTCCGCGCGTTTCGTCCGCTTTTCCGCGCTGTCCACGCCGAGGCGCCTGTCACGGGCCGCCACCATCTTTGGATCGGCCTGACCATCGGCCGTGAAGCCCATCATCAACTGCGGCACCCCCCGTGGCAGGTCCTTGTCCAGATCCGTGTGCCACGTGTGCCAGGTCTTTCCGTAGGTGTGGATGAGCTTTTCCATGAGCGCATGCTCGGCCACCTCCGGTATCCCGGGCGCCACCAACTGCCCCGAGGCGACTTCATGGACATGGCTGTGCCAGAGCGCCTTTTCCTGCTCCGGGAGACCGGAGAACAGCGCCTCACTGATGATGTACTCCACGCCCATCAGCTTGGCGTCCTTGACGTTGCCGTCGTAGATGACGCACTGGATGACCTCCTCATTGAGGATGGCGCAGTAGTGATGCGCTTCCATCTGGACGTTCATCTGCCCGTTGTAGAAATGGAAGCCATCGAGGTAGGCGTTGATGGCCTCTATCGGCGGGCGGCTCTGCAGCGCCGCCGCGCCTGCCTCGAGCGTCCTGGTCGGGGCCGTTTCTTCAGCACCCGGCGCCTGGACGCTGGACTCGGTATTTCCGCCACCACAGGCGGACAGGCAGAGCGCAATGGCGAGGCAGGCAGTGGATCGGCGCATGTCAGGACCGGCAAGCGCTCGCTGCACCCCACTGGCGCAATGCGGCCCCCTTCAGAGACTGTTCGCCGCACCCGGTGGGGCAGCGCAGCAGGCGCGCTGCCGACGTGCTGACGAATCCGTCCCCTTCCCGCGCACTGAATACGATCTCGCAGGAGAGGCACCGCGCCACCATCGAATACAGATGCACGATGCGGCCGCTGCTCGGGTCCTGCAGCGCGCTCACATCCAGCAGCTCGAAGTGGCAACTGTCCGGTAACGGGCGCCGGGGAAGCGGATGGGACACAGAGGTCTGCAGGCTCACGGGGAAGGCCATTGATGGGGTGAAAGCAACTCTATGGGGCGCGATGTGGAGCGGATGTGGAGCCAGCGGGCACCGCTGAGCACCAAATCGCAGGATCAGGGACAATAGCGGCCCACCGTATGCCCCGGCCTGCTGGCGGATGCCCCCCTTCAGGCGGCCATCGCGCGGCGGACCCTGCCCGTCATCCTGCCGCTTTCCCGGATTTGAATTGAATACCACCGCCCTGCCCCTTGCCGACGACGACCTGCCCCTGACCGACCGCCTGCGCACCGCGCTGGACCTGCTGGAAGCCATCGAAGCCGACCGCAGCGTGCTCGATACGCTGCCGGAGGCTGACCGCGTTCGCCTGCACCAGGTGGTGGCCAAGGTCTACCACCCGGAACCCAAGGCCCGCCGGGCGAAATTGAAGCAGCAGGCCAAGGCGCGCCACCAGGAGAAGGTGGCCAAGGCCGAGGCGCTGCTGGAGCAGACCGGCATCCGGGCCCTGCGCCGCAAGCCGGTGTTCAGCACCCCGAACTATTTCCCGCCGCACGCCGCCGGCCTGCATGACGCCTCCAACGGTGAGAATGCTGCCGCCGCGCCGGAGCCGGTGCATTCGCCGGAACTGCGCCACTGCTATGTCTGCAAGCAGAAGTTCACCCAGCTGCATCATTTCTATGACCAGATGTGCCCGGCCTGTGCCGAGCTGAACTTCTTCAAGCGCACCGAGACTGCGGATCTGACCGGCCGCGTCGCGCTGCTGACCGGCGGCCGGGTCAAGATCGGCTACCAGGCCGGCCTGAAGCTTCTGCGCGCCGGCGCCGAGTTGATCGTGACCACGCGCTTCCCGCGCGATTCGGCCGCACGTTACGCCGAAGAGCCGGATTTCGCCGAATGGGGCCATCGCCTGCAGGTGTACGGCCTGGACCTGCGCCACACCCCCAGCGTGGAGGCCTTCTGCAACGAGCTGCTGGCCACCCGCCCGCGCCTGGACTTCATCATCAACAACGCCTGCCAGACCGTGCGCCGTCCGCCGCAGTTCTATGCGCACATGATGGCCGGCGAAACCGCGCCGCTGCAGGACGTGCCGGACACGCTGCGCAAGCTGATCGGCGATTACGAAGGCCTGCGCAGTGCCGAACTGCTCGGCACCACCGCCTCGGCCGCGCTGCCGGTGGTCCAGGGGCGCGACTTCAATGCCGCCAACGGGCTGACCCGTGCCGCCGAGCTGTCGCAGGTGCCGTTGCTGGACGATGAGCTGGTGGCCCAGCAGCATCTGTTCCCGGAAGGCCGCCTGGACCAGGACCTGCAGCAGGTCGATCTGCGCGGGCGCAACTCCTGGCGCATGCTGATGGCCGAAGTGCCTTCGGTGGAGCTGCTGGAAACCCAGCTGGTCAACGCCATCGCGCCGTTCATCATCAATGCGCGCCTGAAGCCGCTGATGCTGCGCACGCCGGAGCGCGACAAGCACATCGTCAACGTGTCGGCAATGGAGGGGCAGTTCTACCGCAACTTCAAGACCACCCGCCACCCGCATACCAACATGGCCAAGGCCGCGCTGAACATGATGACGCGCACCTCGGCGGCCGATTACCAGAACGACGGCATCCACATGAACAGCGTGGACACCGGCTGGGTGACCGACGAGGATCCGGCGGATATCGCGGCCAAGAAGGTGAAGGAAGAGCGCTTCCATCCGCCGCTGGATATCGTCGACGGCGCCGCCCGCATCGTCGACCCGATCATCCACGGCATCAACACCGGCGAGCACGTCTGGGGCCAGTTCCTCAAGGATTACGCGCCGACCGACTGGTAAGCGCATCCAGGTGCGCGTTTCATCCGTATAGCGTGGAATGAGTCCCCCCACCTCACAACGCGACGAACGCAGCGCGGTCCTCAGTGCCATGCAGCTCGATGGACTGGCGTCCCTGCCTGCGCTGGATCGGCTCACCGCGCTTGCCGGCTACACCTTCGATGCTCCGGTCGCATTCGTATCGATCCTCGGGGATGTGCAGCAGCGCTTCCTGTCCCGGATCGGCCTGCCCATGGCGCAGACCGACATCCGCGCCTCCATCTGCGCCCACGCCGTCACCTCCGACGGCGTGCTGGTGGTCCCGGATCTCCGCCAGGACCCCCGTTTCCGCGACAACCCGCTGGTCACGCACAGCCCGCACCTGCGCTTCTACGCAGGCGCACCGCTGGTGGCCAGAAACGGGGTCGCCATCGGGGCCCTGTGCGTCATGGACACACGCCCGCGCACGTTCGATGCGGGTGACCAGGATCAACTCACCACCCTGGCCGAGCTGGTGATCGCCCAGCTGGAGCTGCGCGCGATGTCCGGCCGGCTGGATCCGGTCAGCGGCCTGCCAAGCCGGCACCAGTTCCATGCGGATCTGCCCGGCATCCTCGCGCGGTGCGCCGAAGGAACGGCCTACGCCGTTGCGGTGGACATCCTCGACATCCCGCGCGCCAACCAGGTGGGCCAGGTGCTGGGCCTGCGTCCGCTCGAGGCCTTGATCCGGCGCGCCGGTGTGCGCCTTCGTGCCGCCCTGGATGGCGTGGCGGCCGTGTACCACGTGGGCGTGACGCGGTTTGCCTTCGTGGTCGATATGCCGGCCGCGGCACAGGTGGAGGCGCTGATCCTGGAGTTGAGAACGCGCATGTTGCGTCCGCTGATGGCCGCGGCAGTCCCGATGTCACCGCGCTTCCACGCCGGCATCTGCGCGGTCGATCCCGGTCAAACAGACAGCCACGACCTGCTGCGGCGGCTGCTGGTCAGCATGCACGGTGCGTTCGACGCCCGGCAGCCGTTCTGCTGGTACTCCCAACAGCGCGACGAAAAGATGCACCGCGCCTACCGCCTGGCCTCCGATGCCGAACGCGGGCTGCAGGCCGGCGACTTCCATCTGGAGTATCAGCCGCGCTTTACCCTCCACGGCGGGCGCCCGGTATCGGCCGAGGCCTTGATCCGCTGGACCCACCCTACCCTCGGCGCGATCAGCCCGGGAGAGTTCATTCCGGTATTCGAACGGACGGCGCTGATGGATGAGGTGACTGACTGGGTCCTGGACAAGGCCCTGGACCAGGTCAGGGACTGGCGTGCGCTGGGGTGCACCATCCCGGTCTCGCTCAATCTCTCCAGCAGCTACCTGTCCGGTGCAACGGCCTGGGAGCAGATTCGCGGCAAGCTGGAGCACCGGTCACTGCCGTTCTCGATGATCGAGATCGAGATCACCGAAGGCGAATGGCTGCGCCCGGGCTCGCCCGCCATCGCGCATATCACCGCGATGAGCCAGGCCGGCATCAAGGTCGCGATCGATGATTTCGGCAGTGGCTACAGCAACTTCAGTTACCTGTCCGATCTGCCCATCCACACCGTGAAGCTGGACAAGTCATTGATCGATGGCGTCGCCACGAATGCGCGGGCGCGCGCCAAGGTCTCGGCGATCCATCATCTGGCTCACGAACTTGGCTATCTCACCGTGGCCGAAGGCGTCGAGCAGCCCGAGCAGCTGGACGCACTGGCGGACCTGGGCGTGGACGAAGTTCAAGGCTATCTGCTTGCCCGCCCCATGCTTCCCGCACTGCTGATGCGGGTATTCGAACAACCCGAGCCTCACGGCCAGCCCAGCGCGGCCGCGTAGGCCGCATCGCCCTCAGAGTTTGAGGACCTGCTGCAGTTTGCGGGCGAACCAGCCACTGAACACCAGCGGGGCATCCAGCGCGGAAACGCAGATGCAGGCGATGCCTGGCGTGGTCACCGGCTGATGCTCCACGTCGCTGTCCAGGTCGGCCACGTCACCGGGCGCAAAGTGCCCCAACGCGTCGTCGTAGGCCCCCCGCAGGATCTGGGTCAGCTCGCTATTGCCATGGCTGTGCATGGGCAGGCATTTGCCAGGGGCGATCTTCAGCATGATCAGCGACGGCAGCGCCGGTGCGCGGATGCAGTGCACCCCCGGCGCCATCCACCGCCATTTCAGCGCCCGGTAGGACGTCCCGAAATGTGGCGCAAGCGCGAACGGCAGTCGATCCGGGTCATGCGCGCCTGTGCAGCCACGCTCCATGGCTTCCCGCACCACCGGCTGCGGGGCCGGTGCGTCGAGCCTGCCGAGCATGGCCTGGCGCAGCGCTGCCTGGCGCTGTTCCTCGGCGGGTGGCGCCAACTGCTGCTCAAGCAACAGCCCGCCCAGGCGCTCGGCCGAACGCAGCTGCTCGCGGCACTGGGCGCACACTTCCAGGTGCGCGGCAGCGACCACGGACATTTCCGGCGCCAGGGTGCTGGTCGCAAACCCCAGCACGGTGGCCGGATCCAGATGGTGGCGAGGATTCACCGCGGCTCTCCCATCAACGACTGCAGCTGAAGGAAGGCCCGCCGGATGTGCGATTTGACCGTGCCCAGCGGCATGTTCAACTCCTCGGCGATCTCCGCATGAGTCTTGGCTTCGAAATAGGACATCCGGATCAACCGTGCCTGGGTGGCGGACAGTTCATCCAGCCGTTGCTTGAGCCGGACATGCTCGGTGTGCAGCTCGGCCAGGGAGCCGCGCCCGTCGTCCTGATCGGCGGCCTGCTCGACCACCTCATGGGCATGCACCCAGATGTGCTCGCGCCGCACCCGGTCGATATGCAGGTTGCGGGCGACGCGGTACAGCCAGGTGCCCAGGCCGCTCCGCGCCGGGTCGTAAAGATCGGCCCGGTTCCACAGCTTGAGCAGGACTTCCTGGGCCAGGTCCTCCGCCACCCCATCGGGCGCCCCCAGGCCGTTGATATACCGGCACAGCCGCGGCATGAAGTGGTCGTAGATACGCATGAAACACTCACGATCCCGCGCGCCGGCCACCGCTGCCACGTCCGCAGCCCAGGTCTTCAGCTCGGTGGTGTTCTGGGCGGGTACGGCAGTCATCCGGGCAGCCTCGAAAGGCGTCATCCCTGCAGCAGACGGGTCGACGTCCATCGTAGGCCACTTCCGGGCGATCGGCGAGTTGGGGTTCATGCACGCTTGTACGGGCAGCGGCGCGCTTTGGATGCAGTGCCTGCCTGACCCGCTCCCGCGGCCGGGCCCACGGCGCCACTGCCTGCGCACCGGCTGCTGATATAGTCGGCCGAGCATGGCGGGCACGGTGCCCGCCCACGAATCGCAGGGAGTGGGTCATGGGTCTTCGTCAGGCAGTGGCAGGGGCAGTCGGTGGCGTTCTGGCCGACCAGTGGAAGGACTTCTACACCGTGCCGGCAGGCCTGCCCTCCACGGCAGCGCTGTTCGCGGCGGTCCCGCGCGGCACCAACGCCGGGCGCGGCTCCAACACCAGTGCCTCCTCCAACATCATCACCAACGGCTCGAAGATCGTGGTGCCCGAGGGGTACGGCCTGCTGCTGTTCCAGGACGGCGCGATCACCGGTTTCGTCGCCGAGCCGGGTGGCTATGAATGGCGCTCGGACGACACCAATTCACAGTCGATCTTCGCCGGTGACGGCTTCGTCAGCCCGCTGATCAAGCAGAGCTGGGAGCGCTTCAAGTTCGGCGGCCAGCCGGGCTCGCAGCAGGCGGCGTTCTTCGTCTCGCTGAAGGAGCTGCCGGACAACCGCTTCGGTACCCAGTCCGAAATCTACTGGGACGATGGCTTCCTCGGCACGCAGGTCGGCGCGGTCACGCGCGGCTCCTACACGCTGAAGATCGTCGATCCGATCCTGTTCGTGAAGAATTTCGTGCCGGCCAGCTACCTGCAGCCGGGCCAGGTGTTCGATTTCACAGACCTGGACAACGCCGCTGCCAGCCAGCTGTTCAATGAAGTCGTCGGCTCGCTGGCCCCGGCCTTCAGCCTGTATACGAACGATCCCGGCAAGGGCAACCGCATCACCAAGCTGCAGCAGGATTCGCTGGGCTTTGCGCAGAGCCTGTCCGCCGCCGTCGAACAGGGTTACCAGTGGAAGTCCGATCGCGGCCTGGCCATCGTCAAGACTGCCATCGTCTCCATCGAGTACGACGCCAACACCCGTGAGCTGCTCAAGACGGTCCAGCGCGCCGATGCGTTGGCGGGCTCGCGTGGCAACTCCAACCTGCAGGCCAGCGTGGCCCAGGGCATCCAGTCGGCCGGCGAGAACGGCGGGGCTGCGGGCCTGGTCGGCGTCGGCATGGCCTCCGGGATGCTGGGTGTCGGCGGCATGCAGCAGCCGGTCGCCCCGGCCGCGGACGACCCGGTCGCCAAGCTGAAGAAGGCCAAGGAAATGCTGGATCTCGGCCTGATCACCCAGGACGACTACGACAAGCTCAAGGCCAAGGCGCTGGGGCTGTAAGACACCGAGCGCACCGACACCATGTCCGACCCCAAGAGTCCCCCGCCGATCCCGGCGGTCCCGCCGCCGTTGCCGCCTTCCCCGGCGGCGCCGGTCACCGGCCCGGGTTCGCCCCGGGACGTGCCCCCGCTGCCGGGCAGTTTCCCGGTGGACCCGGCCACCCTGCCCCAGCCCATCCGCGATGAAGTGCTCGCGCCCGATCCGGCCGCGCTGGATACCGCCGCAGCCGAGCTCAAGGACGGCGTCAACCGCTGCCCGAACTGTGGGTCCAGCGATGTCCGGCTCAAGCTCGGCACCGATGTGCTGGTCTGCCAGTTCTGCCGTCACGAATGGCACGGCGACCGGGTCGAGGAAGCGTTCGGGTTCGGCGAAGGAATCGGCGAGCTTCGCGGCACCGTGGTCGCGTCCGGTGCGCGCGACATCGACGCCGACACCGCCAGCCTGATGAGCTTCAAGTGCACCGGCTGCGGTGCCGAGGTCACCATCAACACCGAAAGCACCATGACCGCCCGCTGTCACTGGTGCCGCCATGTGTTCGGGGTCAACGAGCAGGTTGCCAATGGCGCGGTGCCCGATGCGGTGCTGCCGTTCCGGATCAGCAAGGACGACGCGGTCGCGCGGATCCGGCAGTTCGTGGACAAGCGGCGCCTGTTCGCGCTGAAGGCCTTCAAGGATCAGTTCACACCGGAAAACGTCACCGGCGTCTACCTGCCCTACATGATCGTGGACAGCAACGTCAGCGCCAGCGTCTCCGGCAAGGGCGAAATCCAGACGCGGCAGTACACGCGCGGCACCGAAAAAAACAAGCAGACCTACTACGACGCCGACGTCTACCAGGTGGATCGCCAGGTGGATTTCACCGTGGACGACCTGACCCTGGAGTCATCGGCCGAGCGCGGCAATCTGGACACCCAGAGCAACACCAACAACATCATCAACGCGATCCTGCCGTTCGACACCAAGAATGCGCTGAAGTGGAACGCCTCCTATCTGGCCGGCTTCACTTCGGAAAAGCGCAATCTCGATGTGGAGAAACTGCGCCCGCGGCTGGAGGATCAGCTGCTGTCGATCGCCCGCGCCCAGGTGGAAGGTTCGGTGCGCCGCTACGATCGTGGCGTGCGCTGGGAGCGTGAGCGCGTGGATGTGCATGGCACCCGCTGGGTGTCGATGTACCTGCCGGTGTGGCTGTACTCGTATCACCAGCCGGGCCGCAACGGCGGCATGCTGCACTACATCGCGGTGAATGGCCGCACCGGTGAAACCATGGGCAGCGTGCCGGTGCAGCAGTGGAAGCTGCTGCTGGCCGCGCTCACCACCGGCACGATCATTGAAGCCCTCGTTCTCTTCTTCCTGGTAGCTGCCTCATGAGCGATGACAGTGGACTCTGGCTGCTTGCGGCCGGCCCAGCCGGTGCGACGGCGCTGTACTGGGCGCTGTACCGGTATTACCGCAATACCGACAAATCCCATGCATTCGAACGTGATACCGCGATCGAGGCCAAGCCGGTCACCGGCTCGGACCGCAAGGTCGACACCGTGACGGGCACGCAGGAGCGGCGTATCCGCGGTGACAACGTGAGTGCGTACAGGACACGGGTGCAACGCGACAGCAGTTGAGTGCAGCGGCGGTATCATGGTGCGTCAGTTTTCGAAGGACGCACCATGCGCACGCTCTATCCAGCGATCACCCCGTTCCGCACCCATCAGGTGCCCGTGGACGACCTGCACACCCTGTTCGTGGAAGAGTGCGGCACGCCAGAAGGTATCCCGGTGGTGTTCCTGCATGGCGGCCCGGGTGCAGGCGTGTCGCCGGTGCACCGCCGCTTCTTCGATCCATCACGTTATCGCATCGTGCTGATCGACCAGCGCGGCAGCGGCCGCTCCACGCCGTTCGGTGAGCTGCGTGACAACACGACGCAGCACCTGATCGCCGACGTGGAGAGCATCCGCGAACGGCTCGGTATCGAGCGTTGGCTGGTGTTCGGCGGCTCGTGGGGCTCCACGCTGGCGCTCGCCTATGCGCAGGCGCATCCGGAACGCGCGACCGGCATCATCGTCCGTGGCGTCTATCTCGGCCGCGCCGAAGAGAACCGCTGGTTCGCCGAGGCCGAAGGCGGTGCGCGCTGGTTGTTCCCGGAGCGCTGGGCCAACTACGAGGCGCATATCCCCGAAGACGAACGCGGCGACATGATCGCGGCATACTGGCGCCGCCTGGACAGCCCGGACCAGGCGACCCGCATCGCCGCGGCGCAAGCCTGGCTGGGGTGGGAAGATCATGCCGCCACGCTGGTGCACGATGTCGATGCGGTCTCCGCTGATGATCCGCTGCACACCCTGGCCAAGGCGCGCATCGAGGCGCACTACTTCCGCCACCATGCCTTCCTCGACCACGGGCAGCTGCTGCGCGATATCGACCGCATCCGGCATCTGCCGGGCGTGATCGTGCAAGGCCGCTACGACATCATCTGCCCGGCGCGCAGTGCGTGGGACCTGGCCTGTGCCTGGCCCGAGGCCTCGCTGCAGATGGTGCTGTCCGGCCACAGTGCAACGGAACCTGCCACGGCAGATGCGCTGGTGCGCGCAACGGATGCGTTCGCAGACCGTCAGTAAGGAGGCGTCGTGGATTCGATCTATCTGGTGGTGGCGCTGGGCGCCATCGTGGCGGGCTTTGTGCAGGGGCTCTCCGGTTTCGCCTTCGGGCTGGTGGCCCTCTCGTTCTGGGCGTGGGTGCTGGACCCCAAGCTCGCGGCCACGCTCTCGGTGTTCGGTGCCCTCACCGGCCAGCTGCTGGCGGCCTTCACCGTGCGCCGCGGCTTCAACCTCACGACCCTGCTGCCTTTCGTGCTGGGCGGGTTGGCCGGGATTCCATTGGGCGTGTACCTGCTGCCCATGCTCGACATGAACTGGCTCAAGGCGATCCTGGGCACCCTGCTGGTGCTGTGGTGCCCGGCCATGCTGCTGTCCCGCCAGCTGCCGCGGGTCACGGCGGGCGGCCGCGCGGCGGATGGCGTGGTCGGGTTTGCCGGCGGCATCATGGGTGGGCTGGGCGGCTTCACCGGCACACTGCCGACGCTGTGGTGCACCCTGCGCGGCTACGAGCGCGACGTGCAGCGCTCCATCGTGCAGAACTTCAACCTGTCGATGCTGCTGGTGACCATGGGCACCTATTTCGGCACCGGCATCGTCACCCGCGAGATGCTGCCGATGTTCGCCATCGTCGCGCCGGCCATGTTGATCCCGACCCTGCTCGGTACCCGCGTATACATCGGCATCAGTGATCTGCGCTTCCGCCAGATCGTGCTGAGCCTGCTCACGGTGTCCGGGATCGCGCTGCTGGCCTCTTCGTTGCCGGCGCTGCTGGGCTGGCGCTGAGGCGAGCCGGTTACAGCGGCAGACGGTTGCCGACCACGTTGAACACGTGTTCGGCAGCATGCCGCCAGCACGGATGTCCAAAACGCGACGAGCACCGCCCAATTCGCGAGAGACGGGGTATCACCTCAGGCCTACCCTAGGCGTCCTGTTTCCGCCCCAGGCGCGTCCGCTGCGCAGCCCGCGTGCCTGGGCGTTCCCTGCTCCCGATCGTGCCCCCATGACCACTGAAACCGCTGCCCCACCCGTCATTCCCACCGAGCCGCTCACCCCCGCCCCCAACCAGGGCTTTGCGATCCGCATCGTCGGTGCCGCTGCCTTCGCGCACCTGCTCAACGACATGATCCAGGCGGTGCTGCCGGCGGTGTACCCGATGTTCAAGAGCGAGTTCTCGCTCACCTTCGGCCAGATCGGCATCATCGGCCTGGTATACCAGGTCACGGCCTCGCTGCTGCAGCCGTGGGTGGGCATGTACACCGACAAGCGGCCGCTGCCGTATCTGCTGCCGTCGGGCATGATCGCCACGTTCGTCGGCATCGCGCTGATGGCGATGGCGACCAGCTACGAAATGCTGCTGATCGCTGCGGCCATCGTCGGCATCGGCTCGGCCACCTTCCATCCGGAAGCCTCGCGCGTGGCGCGGATGGCCTCCGGCGGCCGCTTCGGCACCGCGCAGTCCACCTTCCAGGTCGGTGGCAATACCGGCTCGGCGATCGGGCCGCTGCTGGCCGCCGTTATCGTGATCCCGCACGGGCAGCGTGCCATCGCATGGTTCATGCTGGCGGCTGCGTTGGCCATCACCGTGCTGTTCCGCCTCACCGGCTGGACCGTGCAGCACGGCCAGGCCAAGATGAAGAGCCTGGCCAAGAGTCACGGTGTCGGCTTGAGCCGCGGCAAGGTGATCCAGGCCATCGCGGTGATCGCGGTGCTGATGTTCGCCAAGTTCGTCTACATCGCCTCGTTCACCAACTACTTCACCTTCTACCTGATCGAGCGCTTCGGGCTGAGCGTCCAGCAGAGCCAGATGTACCTCTTCATCTTCCTGGCCTCGGTCGCGCTGGGCACCTTCATCGGCGGCCCGGTCGGCGACCGGATCGGACGCAAGGCGGTGATCTGGATTTCCTTCCTCGGCGTCGCACCGTTCGCCCTCGCCCTGCCCTATGCAAACCTGATGGGCACCGCGGTGCTGGCGGTGGCGGTCGGGCTGGTGATGTCCTCGGCCTTCGCCGCGCTGGTGGTGTACGCGCAGGAGGCGGTGCCGGGGCGCGTGGGCATGGTGTCGGGCCTGATGTTCGGTTTGATGTTCGGCATCGGCGGCATCGGCGCGGCCGGGCTGGGCAAGCTGGCCGACGTGCACGGCATCGTGTGGGTCTACCACTTCACCTCGTACCTCCCGCTGCTGGGCCTGGCAACGGCGTTCCTGCCGAAGACGAAGATGCACTGAGGCATCCGCCTCAGTGGAAGAACTGACTCGGCAGCTGCCCGAAGCGTTTCTTGAACATCGCGGTGAAGGCGCTCGGACTGGCATAGCCCAGCGAGAGCGCCACGTCGATGACCTTCTCACCGTGCGCCAGCTGCTCCAGGGCACGCAGCAGGCGCGCCTGCTGGCGCCACTGCCCGAAGGTCATGCCCAGTTCGCGTGCGCACAGGCGTTGGATGGTTTTGACGTCCACGCCCAGGCGGCTTGCCCAGTCCTGCAGGGTGGAGGGATCGTCCGGCGTGGATTCCAGCTGCCGGCCGATGGCCCGCAACCGCGGGTCGGTCGGCTGCGGCAGATGCAGTGGCAGCACCGGCAACAGCTGCAGCTCGTCCAGGATCAACTGCATCAGCCGCCCATCGCGCGAGTCCGCCTGATAGGGCGGCGGAACGTCCATCGCCGCGTGGATCAGAGCGGCCAGCAGGGGTGTGACCGAGACCGTCGAGGCACTCACCGGGGGCTGGGCGATCGCCTGCGGCAGGATGTACAGGCTGCGCATGCCGACCGCGCCGATGCAGCTGACCTTGTGGCCCATGCCCGCCGGAATCCAGATCGCACGGGTACTGGGCACCACCCAGCGCCCGGCCCCGGCCTGGACCACCAGCACGCCGGATTCGGCGTAGACCAGTTGATGGCGGTCCGGATGGTGGTGCAGCGCGATGATCGTGCCGGCCGGATACTCGCGCGCCCGGCAGAACACCGGGGTCTCCGGGCCGGCCGGCAGCCGCTTGCCCTCGCCGACGCCCGGGGCGATGTCCTTTCTCCGATATGGCACGGCAATACCCTCGCAAACGACCTGCCGAACGACTCTACCGCGTCCGGGGTGTTTTCGATATCGGTCGCTACGGTTATCGCGGCTTGGGGGGCGCCACGACCTCGATCCAGGTCGGCGCATGGTCGCTGGGTTTTTCCAGCGCCCGCACCCAGCGGTCCACCCCCGCGTCTTTCAGCCGGGGCGCGAGCACGGGATTGAGCAGCAGGTGGTCGATCCGCAGCCCCCGGTCACGGGCGAAGTGCGCACGAAAGTAGTCCCAGAACGTGAAGATCTGCGCATCGCCATGCACGGCGCGCAGGCTGTCGGTCCAGCCCTGATCGAGCAGCGCCTGGTAGGCCTCACGCACCTCGGGCTGCAGCAGCGCGTCCTTGCGCCACGATTTGGGGTCGTAGATGTCCGCATCCGTGGGCACGACGTTGAAGTCGCCGATCAACGCGACCGGGTGGGGCAGCGCGACCAGGCTTTTCGCGTGCCGATGCAGGCGTTGCATCCACTTCAGCTTGTAATCGAACTTGGGCCCCGGCTGCGGATTGCCGTTGGGCAGGTACAGGCCGCCCACGATCACACCATGCGCCGCCGCTTCCAGGTAGCGGCTCTGATCGTCCTTGGGGTCCCAAGGCAACCCGCGCCGGCTTTCGATCGGGTCCTGCCCGCGGGCCAGCAGCGCAACGCCATTCCACGAACGCTGCCCCTGCCAGATACAGCCGTACCCGGCGTCGCGGATCGCCGCTTCCGGGAACGCCTCCTGGGTGGCCTTGAGCTCCTGCAGTGCCACGATATCCGGCTGTTCGCGCTGCAGCCATGCGAGCAGATGCGGCAGCCGGGTCAGCACCCCATTGACGTTGAAGGTCGCGATTTTCAGGCGCTTTCTGGCGGGCATGGTGCGTGCCTGGTGGCGGCGGTGTCTGCCATCGAGCATTGCCCTGTATCGATCAACCGGCCGCGAATGCCGGGCGAGTGTGGCGTGACGATGGCGGTGCGTTGATCATGTATTGACCCTCGCCGCGGCACAGTAAGCGCTGGTTCCAGACTGGCAAGGTGCATCCATTGCGCGGAAGGTCATGAAGACGTGGAAGGTTCTGCCGCGGCGCTTCTATCAGCGCCACCCGGCCGAGGTGGCGCCCGAACTGCTGAACAAACTGCTGGTGCGCGATGACGGCCGCGCGGGGCGGATCGTGGAGGTGGAAGCCTACGCCGGTGATCAGGATCCGGCGGCGCATTCGTATCGCGGCATGACCGCGCGCACCGCCACGATGTTCGGTGAGGCCGGCCATCTCTACGTCTATTTCAGCTACGGCATGCACTGGGGCTCGAACGCGGTGTGTGGGGAGGTCGGCCAAGGCTGGGGCGTGCTGTTGCGGGCGCTGGAGCCGGTGGCGGGACTGGCGTTGATCCACGAGGCACGGCCAGCGATCAAGCGCGCGCGCGACCTGGCCAGTGGGCCGGGCCGGTTGTCGCAGGCCATGGGCATCACCAAGGCCCTGGATGGCGCGGATCTGGTCCGTAACGACCGCGGCATCCGCATCGTGTCCGATGGGATGGCGCCCCCCGATACGCCGGTGGTCGGGCCGCGGATCGGGATCAGCAAGGCGATCGAGTTTCCGTGGCGCTGGCATGTGCCGGCGCATCTGCATGTGTCCGGCCGCGTGGGTGCAAAGAAGACGGGCGGGACCGCATGAGTCCCTCGCCGCCCGCCGCTTCGCCTGCGCGCCGCGTACGCCGCTGGCTGCTGCGGCTGTTCATCCTTGTCGTGTGCATCGTGGTGGCTGGCGTGGTGTGGAACAGCTCCATTGCCGAATCGCCCCGCGCGCTCTGGCGGCTCTCGCAGATGCCTGCCCCCACCGCCCTGCCCGTGCCGGTGGCCGGTGTCGCCGCCCGCCAGGTCGCTGATACGTTCGGCGCACCGCGCGGGCGCGACCGCACGCATGCCGGCGTGGACATCTTCGCCAAGCGTGGCACAGAGGTGCGCAGCGCCACACCGGGCATCGTTGCCGATATCCGTGAAAGTGGCCTCGGCGGGCGCCAGGTCTGGGTGATGGGGCCGGCGCGCGAGCGGTACTACTACGCTCATCTGGACGACTGGCGCGACGGTCTGGCGCGTGGCGACGTCATCGAGCAGGGCACGGTGCTGGGGTACGTCGGTGACACCGGCAATGCAAAAGGCACGCCGCCGCATCTGCACTTGGGCATCTACGGTGCCGACGGCGCCTATGATCCGCTGCCCTTGCTGAAAGCGTGGCCGGACACGCCCTGAGCGCGCGTGCAGAGCCCCTTCACAACAAAGCGCACTGGACTAACACCCACGCGCCTAGCGTCGGATATTCCAACCCACCGGCAGTACCTCCATGGCGATCAAGACCGCAGAAGACCTGTTCATCCACGAGCTCTCGGATATCTACAGCGCAGAAAAACAGCTGACCAAGGCGCTGCCGAAAATGGCACGCGCCGCCTCCAACCCGGACCTGGCCGCCGCGTTCACCACCCACCTGGAAGAAACCCAAGGCCAGATCGAGCGCATCGACCAGGTGGTGGAGTTGCTGGGCATCCGGCTCAAGCGCATCAAATGCGCCGCGATGGAGGGGCTGGTCGAAGAAGGCAAAGAGGCGATCGACAGCATTGAAGAGGGTCCCGTCCGCGATGCCGCGCTCATTGGTGGCGCGCAGAAGGTGGAGCATTACGAAATTGCTTCGTACGGCACCATCGCCGCATTGGCCAAGCAGCTGGGTTACAAGGCGGCCGTGCCGCTGCTGCTGGAAACGCTGAAAGAAGAGAAGGACACCGACGAAAAGTTGACCCTGCTGGCCCTGGCCGGTGGCGGCAATGCCAAGGCCGCTGCGGCCTGAGTTCGACCACACAGGAGCCTTGCATGTCCCTGCCCCCACCCGTTCTTTACCACGCCTCGCTTGAGCATGCCGACGAAGATGAGGCGACGCATATCCGCGAGCTGACCGAGGTATTCGCGCGCATGGCGTTGACCGTGGCTGAGCAGGAAGGCCACGCGCACCGTGCGGTCCATGCCAAGGGCCAAGGCCTGTTGAAGGGGCGGCTGCGCGTGCTGGATGGATTGCCGGCGGAGCTGCGCCACGGTCTGTTCGCGCGCCCGGGAAGCTACGACGCACTGGTCCGGCTGTCGTCCCCGCCGGCCGAGCAGCTCCCCGATTCGGTCTCCACCCCACGCGCGATGGCGCTCAAGGTGATCGGTGTGGAGGGTGCGCGGGCGGACGGCGCCGAGGAGCAGCACACCCAGGATTTCCTGATGGTCAACGGCCCGGCCTTCACTACGCCCGGCGTGGCCGGCTTCCTGCGTTCGGCCAAGCTGTTGGCCGCCACCACCGAACGGATGCCGCGCACCAAACGGATGATCTCGGCCACGCTGCGCGGTGCGGAGGCGGCGCTGGAAGCGGTGGGCGGCCAGAGTGCCACGCTGAAAGGCATGGGTGGCGAGCCGCAGCACCATCCGCTGGGCGAGACGTTCTTCAGCCAGGTGCCGTTCCTGTATGGCCCGTACATGGCCAAGTTTTCCCTGGCCCCGGTCTCACCGGCGCTGCTTGCGCTGACCGGGGACAAGATCGGCTCGGACGAGGATGCGCAGCGTGACGCGGTGGTGGCGTTCTTCACCGACCTGCCCAATCCCGTGGAATGGGAATTGCGCGTGCAGTTGTGCCGGGATGTGGAACGCATGCCGATCGAAGATGCGTCGGTCGCGTGGCCCGAGGCGGACAGCCCGTTCCTGCCGGTTGCACGCCTGAGCATCGCGCAGCAGGAGGCCTGGCAGCCCGGCAGCTCGCCGGGCATCGAGGATGCACTGGCATTTGCACCGTGGCACGCGCTCGCCGAGCACCGGCCGCTGGGGGGCTTGAACCGTGCGCGTCGCGTGGTGATGGCCGCCTCGCGTCAGTTCCGTTCGCGGTTCAACGGCTGTCCCATCCACGAGCCAGTGGCCTGACGGCCCGCCTGCATGTCACGGATCACGCAGCACCCCGCCCGCCGCTTCGCGCAGGGCGGTCGTGATGCGCTGAAGCGTGGTCGAGCGGATCGCGGCGTGCTGCCAGTACAACGGCACGTCGATCCAGCGCGTCGGGTCGAGTTCGACCACGCGTCGGCGCTGCAGCGCCGGGGCCGCCAGCGATTCCGGAACCAGGCACCAGCCCAGGCCCAGCGCAGCGGCGTCGACAAAGCCGGTCGACGTGGGCAGATAGTGCACCGGCGGCGTGAGCACGGCGCGCGTGACGTTGCGCAGGTACCGTGCCTGCAGCCGGTCTTTGCGGTTGAACACGATCATCGGCGCCGTGGCCAGCGATGCCGCACTCACCCCCGCGCCGAAATACCGCGCGCTGAACGCCGGCGCCGCAATCGCCACGTAGCGCATGGTGCCCAGCGGGTAGACGTTGCATCCCTGCAGCGCCTTCGCATCGGCGGTCACCGCGCCGAGGGCCGACCCGTCGCGCAGCAGATCCAGGGTGTAATCCTGGTCGTCCACGCGCAGGTCGAAGGTGTAGCCATGCGCGTCGTGCAGCGCCGCCAGCGCCGGCAGGAACCAGGTTTCCAGCGAGTCGTCGTTGACCGCCACGCAGACGTTGCGATGCGGCAGGTCCGCATCAGGCAGGAAGTCGGCGAGCACCTCTGCTTCCAGCGTCTGCATGGGGCGCACGCGGCGCAGCAGCTGCTCGCCGGCCGGTGTGGGGTGGCATGGCGACTGGCGCACGATCAGTACCTGGCCAAGGCGATCCTCGAGCGCCTTGATCCGCTGGGAGATCGCCGACTGGGTGAGGCTGAGCCGGCGTGCGGCCGCCTCGAAACTCCCCTCCTCCAGGACAGCCGAAAACGCAGCAAGTTGGGGGTGGAGCAGGCTCATCTCACGGCATCCGCATCAGATAGGCTTATCGTTCCACAGGAATTGTAGTTGGGCTTATGGCGGTGCGGGCGGCACCCTGCACGCCCCTCCCGTGGATATCGCCATGCTTCCTGCTGCCGCCCTCGCCGGGTTTCTCGCCGGTGCCGGTCTCATCATCGCCATCGGCGCACAGAATGCCTTCGTGCTCCGGCAGGGCCTGAAACAGCAGCACGTGATGCTGGTCGTCGTGGTCTGCGCTGCCGGCGACATCGCCCTGATCCTGCTGGGGGTGGCCGGCATCGGTGCGGCCGTGGCGCGGTTCCCGCTGCTGCTGGAGGTCCTGCGATTCGGTGGTGCCGGCTTTCTCGCCGTGTATGGCGTGATGGCGGCGCGCCGAGCGTGGTCCGGCGGTGGCGGGCTCGATGCCGGCGCTGACATCCGCGCGGACTGGCGGCGGACGCTGCTGATCTGCCTGGCGTTTACCTTCCTCAATCCGCACGTCTATCTGGACACCATGGTGTTGCTCGGCAGCCTCTCCACCCGCTATCCAGGCGATGCGCGCTGGGTCTTCGCGGCAGGCGCCTGCCTGGCCAGCGTGTCGTGGTTCACCACGCTGGGTTTCGGCGCACGCTGGCTGCAGCCGTGGTTTGCCCACGCCCGGGCATGGCGCTGGCTGGATGCGGGCATCGCGGTGTTCATGCTGGCACTGAGCCTCTTGTTGCTGCTCAGGCCATTGCAGTAACGCTCACGCCGGGGTGTGCAGCTCCATCGCGCGCATCACGATCGGCTTGGCCCAGTCCGGCGTCTGCAGCAGCTCGATCGCCGATGCCGGGTAGTGCAGCCCGTTGCGATCCAGCTGCAGCACCGGCAGCGGTTCGGCGCCGTCGGCATCGGCCGGGGCGCTGTTGTCGTAGACATGCAGCTCAGCCAGGTGCGGCAGCAGCGCCAGCAGGTTCTCGCGCGAGGAATCGTAGCGGGCACGGATCTTGTCGGCCGGAATGTCATGCCCGCCCCGGCTGACCCGTGCGGCGACGCGTTGCATGTGCAGTTCCACGCTCTGCAGGCCACAGAACCAGATGGCCACGTGGTGGCGGTCGCAGGCCTCGCGCAGCAGGCGCGGAATGGTGTTGCCGCCCAGCGTGGTCTCGAACGCGAAGTCGGTGCCTTCGTCGATCGCCTGCCGCAGCCGCCGCGCGCCTTCATTCCACGCCGCAGCGTTGGCCTCGCCCAGCGCCCAGCCCATCTCGACCAGGCGACGGGTAAACGTATCCGGGTTGAACCAGGTCAGGCCTTCTTCTTCCAGCCACATGCCCAGCAGCGAACTCTTGCCGGCGCCATTGACGCCGGCCAGCACCAGAATCCGTCCCATCGGTCAGAGCGGACTGCCGAGCGCGACCTTGCGGCCGCGGCGGATCGGCTGCCCCAGCACCTTGCCCAGCCCACCCTCACGGCCGAGGCTGGCCAGCGTGGTGTCGAACGCAGCGCGCAGGCGGTCCAGTTCGCCCAGCCGCTCATCGGCGTCGCCGCCGCCCGCCTTGGCCACCAGTTCCTGGTAGGTCTTGATATCCACGATCACCGCTTCGGGGTGATTGTGGTTGGTGATCACCAGCGCCTGCTTCTCGCGGACGGTCCGCATCAGGCTGGGCCAGCCGCGGGTTTTCACCGAGGAGGCAGTGGCTTTCTCAAGGCCGGGCAGATCCAGTGGCAGGGTCATGGCACGCTCCAGGACGGGATGTGCCCACTATACCCCTTCTGGCCAAATTGGACATAAATCCCATTTTGGCCAGAAGGAGGGTCCGAAGGCCCGTCAGTGGGACATCGAGTACGGCTGCTCGGCGCCCTGCCCCGGCCAGGCCTTGTTCGGCGCGGCCTGGAGCGTGAAGCGCAGCTCGCCGCCGGCCAGGATCTCGTCGTGGCGCAGGAAGGTGCGCTGCAGCGGCTGGCCATTGAGGGTCACCGAGCCGACGTAGTCGTGGCCCTTGCCCAGCCCTTCGGTGACGATGGTGAAGGTCTTGCCATTGGGCAGGTGCAGCGCCGCCTTGGGCAGGAACGGACGGCCGATGATGTACTCGCCGCTGCCCGGGGCGACCGGGTAGAAGCCCAGCGCGGTGAACACATACCAGGCCGACATCTGGCCGAGGTCGTCATTGCCGGCCAGGCCATCGGGACGATCGGCGTACTGGGTGTCCATGATCTGCTTCAGCCGCGCCTGGGTGCGCCACGGCTGCCCCGCATGGGCATACAGGTAGGCCACATGGTGGCTGGGCTCATTGCCGTGCGCATACCAGCCGATCAGCCCGGTGATGTCTTCCATGTGCTCGAAGATCGAGGGGTCGACCTTGGCCTCGAACACTTCGTCCAGACGGGCCAGCAGTTGATCGCTGCCCCCGTGCGCGGCGGCCAGGCCGGCCACATCGTGCGGCACATACCACGAGTACTGCCAGGCGTTGCCTTCGGTGTAGTCCGTGCCGTAGCCGCTGGCGCTCGGGTCGAACGGCGTGCGGAAGCTGCCATCGCGCTTGCGTGCCCGCATGAAGCCGGTGTCCTTGTCGAACGCATTGCGCCAGTTCGTGGCGCGCTTCTCGAACTCACCGGCGACCTTCGTGTTGCCCATGGCCTTGGCCATGCGCGCGATGGTCCAGTCGTCGAAGGCGTACTCCAGGGTCTTGCTGGCCGCCTCGCCTTCTTCGTCGATCGGCACCCAGCCCAGTTCGCGGTACTGCGCGATGCCGTCGTACGGGCCGTAATTGGCGGTGGCCACCATGGCGGCCAGTGCCTTGTTCTCATCGAAACCACGGATGCCCTTGAGGTAGGCATCGGCGATCACCGGCACCGCGTGGTAGCCGATCATGCACCACGTTTCCTGCCCATGGAACGCCCACACCGGCAGCATCCCGTAAGCGCTGTTGTGCTGGTGCGCGAGCAGTGAATTGATGAAATCGCTGTTGCGCTTTTCCGGCTGCACCAGGGTCAGCAGTGGATGCAGGGCGCGGTAGGTATCCCACAGCGAGAAGGTTGAATAGTTGGTGTAGCCCTCGGCGCGATGCACGGCGTTGTCCGAGCCGCGGTACTGGCCATCGCTGTCCATGAACACCGTCGGGCCGAGCAGGCTGTGATACAGCGCGGTGTAGGCGCTGCGGCGGTCATGCTCGGGGCCGTCGATATCCAGCACCGACAACGCCTGCGTCCACTGCGTCTTCGCCTCGGCGCGGACACGGTCGAAATCGAACCCGGGCACTTCGCTTTCCAGGTTGGCGATCGCCCCTGCCTCGCTGACCGACGAGATCGCCACCGTCACCACCAGCGGTGCGTCCAACTTGCCGAAATCGAACGTGCCCACCAGCTGGCGCCCTTCGATCTGTGCACGCTGCGCTGGGCTCTGATGCCCCGGCGGCGGGAAGCCCTTGTAGGCGATGTCGGTTTCGGTGTTGTGGAATGCGTGACCGGTCAGCGGCCGCGAGAAACGCATCGCGAAATACAGCTGGCGGCCCGGTGCCCAGCCGCGGGTCTCGCGGAAACCGGTGATGGTGCCGTCCTCGCGGGCGCGCAGGCGCGACCACATGATCTTGCCGGGATAGTCGTAGAGGCTGGTACGCAGGTCCAGCAGCACGCGTGCCGGCTGATTGGCCGGATAGGTATAGCGGTGCACGCCCACGCGCGTGCTGGTGGTCAGCTCCGCGCGCACCTTCGGATCATCCAGGGTAACGGCGTAGTACCCCGGCTCGGCGCGCTCGTCATCGTGACGGAAGCGCGAGGTATAGCCGCTGCCGGGTTTGTCCGGATCGCCGCGCTCCAGGCTGGCATCGGTGCGCACCGGCATCAGCAGCACATCGCCCAGATCGGAATGGCCACTGCCGGAGAAGTGCGTGTGCGAGAAGCCGACGATGCTGGTGTCGTCATGCCGGTAGCCTGCCGCCCAGCCATAGGCCTTCTCACGCGGCTGGATGCGGGTATCCGGGCTGAGCTGGACCATCCCGAAAGGCACCGTGGCACCGGGATAGGTATGTCCCTCCCCCGCCGTACCGATGAACGGATCCACCGCGGCATACGCGCGCTCGCCGACCTTCGCTGGCGCCCCCGTGGCTGTGCCGGCCACCAACATCGCCCCTACCGCGAGCCCCAACCAGCGCACCGTCCCCGTTTTTGTCATGGCGTTGAATTTAGATCGATTCAGGTGAGGTTGATCCTAGCACTGGCCGATCCGGCTGGCATGTTGCGGTGCGGGTGTCCCCGGCGCCGGCCCTATCGGCCGACGCCATGGTTGCGGCACGGGTGATGGAAGCGGACCGGCGTTACGCCGGGCGCGCCTCTTCCGGCACCGCTGCCACCGGCAGCGTCGGCTGGGTCGCATCCACCGTGACCGGCTCATCGCTGCGCATCAGCGCACGGGCTTCGGCTTCGCTCGCCACCGCCGGCGGCGAACCGCGCAGCGGCATGCCGGCGGTTTCGCGCACGAACAGCATGGTGATCACGCCGATCACCGCCGCGCCCATCAGGTAGTACGCCGGCACCAGCGGATCGCCGGTGCGCTCCACCAGCCATGCGGTGACCAGCGGCGTGGTGCCACCAAACAGCGAGACCGAGACGTTGAAGGCGATCGACAGCGCGCTGTAGCGCACCGGGGTATAGAACAGGGCCGGCAGCGTGGACGGCATCGAACTGGTGAAGCACACCAGGGCCACGCCGAGCAGCATCAACCCGAGGAAGATCAGCCAGTCATTGCCACTGCCGACCAGCTTCAGGCACGGGATGGCCAGCAGGAACAGCGCGATGCAGGCCCCAATGATCATCGGGCGGCGGCCGAGGCGATCACTGAACAACCCGCCCAGCACGTTGAGCGGCATCATCACCAGCATCACGATGATGATCAGCAGCAGGCCTTTGCTCTCGGCATAGCCCATCGTCACGCTCAGGTAGCTGGGCATGTAGGTCAGCAGCATGTAGTCGGTGACGTTGAACACCAGCACCAGGCCCACGCAGATCAGCAGCTGCGCCCAATGCACGCGGAACAGCGCGCCCAGGCCCGGGCGCTCATGGTCGCGTTTCTCGGCCTCTTCGGCGTACGCGCGGAAGGCCGGCGTCTCCTCCAGCTTCATGCGCATGTACAGGCCGAGCAGCCCCAGCGGACCGGCCACCAGGAAGGGAATGCGCCAGCCCCAGTCCAGCATCTGCGTGCTGCTCAGGGCCATGTGCAATGCAGTGACGGTGCCGGCTCCGGCGATGTAGCCGCCCAACGTGCCGAACTCCAGCCAGCTGCCCATCAGGCCGCGGTTGCGGTCCGTCGAGTACTCAGCGATGAAGGTGGCCGCGCCACCGTACTCACCGCCGGTGGAGAAGCCCTGCACGACGCGGGCCAGCAGCAGCAGTGCCGGTGCCCACAGGCCGATGCGGTCGAAAGAGGGAATCAAGCCGATGCTGAAGGTGCCGGCGGCCATCAGGATCATGGTGAACGCGAGCACTTTCTGGCGCCCGTACTTGTCACCCAGCGGGCCGAACACCAGCCCGCCCAGCGGGCGCACCAGGAAGGCGACGGTGAAGGTGGCAAAGGTGGCGATCAGCTGCGCGGTCGGGCTGCTGCCTGGGAAAAACACGTGGCCGAGGGTGACGGCGAGATAGCCATAGACACCGAAATCAAACCACTCCATCGCGTTGCCGAGTGCGGCAGCACCTACGGCCTTCTTCAACATCGGGCGATCAACGACGGTCACTTCGTCGACGTGCATCTGGCGGCGGCGTTTGAACCAGCCGAAATGAGCATGTGCGGCATGCAGGTCCTGCATCTGCTTTCTCCTGGAAGCAGGCCATCGCGGCGCCCGAGGTCCCGCGCACGGCACAGGAAATACCGCCTCTGATGACACAGCGCGATGCGCGAAGAGGGGTTGCAACAGACGATCCCGGACGGCCGCGTGGACTCAGCGACGCTGCGGGATGGATGACCAGGAAGCGGGCAATGGCCCGGGGGTGATCAAGCGGACCATCTTACTACACTTGGCGCAGTCGATCCCCTCCATGCGAGTCTGCGGCGCATGGAACAGCGTGTTTCAAGCGGTTTCCCTGGCGCTAGTGCCCGCGTTCCAGCGCGTCGATCAGCGGGGCCAGATCCTCGCGCTCGTGCGGCCGCACCGCCCGCGCGATTTCCTGGCCATCGCGCAACAGGATCACCGTCGGCCACAGCTTCACGGCGAAGGAGCGGCCCAGTGGCCGCCCCTTCCCGTCCTCGACCTTTACGTGTGTCGCGTCGTAGCCGCCAAGAAACTTCTGCAACAGCGGCTGGGCGGCACTGCAATGACCGCACCAGCCGGTACCGAACTCCAGCAGCACCCACCCGCTGCCCGCGTCGATCTCGGCGCGGGTGATGTCCGATGGGCTGTACTCACGAACGAAGGCCATGGGCGATGCTCAGGACAGAGCGCGCTGGATATCCTCCAGCGGCGCGTTGGTGAAATCCTTGGCGAGATCCTTGATCAGGCGCTCCTGCGTTTCCTTGTGCAGCAGCGGGCGGATACGGCCCAGCGTCTGCGGGTCGGCGATCAGGATCAGATGCGCGTAGCGGTTCTTCAACGCGTCTTCGTTCAACTGTGCGGCTACCTGCTTGGCAAAGGTCGCCTCGTTGAGCTGGGAGATGGTCATCTCCTGCGGCACCGAACCGGAGGGCCCCTGCCCGGACGCACCCGTATCGCTGACGGCCTGCAGCTGCAGTTCCCCCTCCTGCTTGAGCTGCAGCTTGTGCGCGGTGCCGACGTTGGTGAACACGCGGGCCGAGCCACCATCGGCTACAACGACCAGGGTACCTTCGGGAATCTGCTGACTCATCATCTACTCCTTAATGGGGAAAACAGAGCGCGGGTGCACTCGAGTTCCACCGTAGGCAACCGAATGTATGCGCAGTGCATACGGATGTATGCATCCTGTATGCATCCTGTATGCAACCCCGCAGGCACGCGTCATTGGTCGATGCGATCGCGCCGGGACGCCGTCGCCCAGCATTTGAATCCTTGCCCACCGCGCAAGTATCTTTCGCCGATTGACGGCTTTTTGAGAAACAGTACCGCGCGCAGACTGCGTGTCCTGCCTGGCTCCCGCCCCCAAGGACCGCAACACGATGAACGCACTTTCCCGCCTCACCGCCGGTGGTTTCAGCATCGGCCTGGAAGCGCCGCTGGACAACGACTGGACGCCCACGGGCGAACAGCGCCGCCGTGAGTCTGCACGGCTCCCCGGGGAACCGGACCTGCGCCGCCATGCCGACCTGGCCACCCTCGCCGACCGCTTGGGCTTCCGCGCGCTCTGGATCCGCGATGTGCCGCTGTACGACCCGGCCTTCGGCGATGCCGCGCAGGTGTTCGAGGTCTTCACCTACCTTGGCTACCTGGCCGGCGTCACCCGCGAGATCCTGCTCGGCACCGCCGCCGTGGTGCTGCCGCTGCGCGAGCCGCTGCTGACCCTCAAGGCCGCCGCCAGCGTGCAGCGCCTCAGTGGTGATCGGCTGCTGCTGGGCGTGGCCAGCGGCGACCGACCGATCGAGTACCCCGTGTTCGGCCGCGATTTTCCCACGCGCGGCGAGGCCTTCCGTGACCAGGTGGAGGTGCTGCGCAGTGGCGGTCAGTCGCGTCTGTCCGGCGGGCTGGAGTTGCTGCCGCGGCTGTCCGCGCCCCTCCCGTTGCTGGTCGCCGGGCTGGCCCAGCAATCACCGGCCTGGATCGGCGGGCACATGGACGGCTGCCTGGCCTACCCGGGCGCCCCGGCCGACCATCAGCGGCGCATCGGCGAGTGGCGCGCGGTCGCCGGCGACAAACCCTATGCCAGCTTCATCCATCTGGATCTGGCCGACGACCCGGATGCGCCGTTCCAGCGCTTCCGCTTCGGTGCACGCACCGGTCGCAACGGCCTGATCACGGAACTGGCCGCATTGCGCGCCATCGGCGTCAACCATGTCGGCCTGCAACTGCGCCGCAACCTGCGCCCGCTCGACGAAACGCTGCATGAGCTGGCCGAGCATGTGCTGCCGCGCTTCCACGCCCCCGCTACCGCTACCGCCGCCCTCACGGCCTGAGTTCTCCCTTCCCTCCCCCGGATCCAACCCATGAGCATTGACCTTCCCGGCCGCGTCGGCTTCGGCACCGCGCCCCTTGGCAACATGTACCGCGCCATTCCCGAACAGGAGGCACTGGCGACCGTCCACGCCGCGTGGGACCAGGGCATCCGCTACTTCGATGCCGCCCCGCTGTATGGCGCCGGCCTGGCCGAACTGCGGCTTGGCCAGGCGCTGCAGCACTACCCGCGCGATGCGTATGTGCTGAGCACCAAGGTCGGCCGCCGTCTGCTGGATGAAACCGAAAACGCTGCCAGCCGCGACCTCGGCGAGAAAGGCGGCCTGTTCGAGCATGGCCTGCCCAACAAGATCGTCTACGACTACAGCGCCGACGGTACGCTGCGCGCCATCGAAGAAAGCTTGAAGCGCCTGAAGACCGACCGCCTGGACATCGTCTGGATCCACGACCCGGCCAGGGATTTCCACGGCGAGAACTGGCGCGCCGTGTTCCACCAGGCCATGTCCGGCGCAGCCAGCGCACTGACCCGGCTGCGCGAAGAAGGGGTGATCAAGGGCTGGGGCCTGGGCGTCAACCGGGTCGAGCCGTGCGTGATGGCGCTGCAGCAGGCCGATCCGGATGGCTTCGTGCTCGCCGGGCGCTACACCCTGCTGGATCACGATGAGGCACTGGGCAGCCTGATGCCGGCCGCCGAAGCGCGAGGCGCCCGCATCGTCGTGGGAGGTCCCTACAACTCCGGCATCCTCGCTGGCGGCGCGCACTACGAGTACCAGAAAGCCGGCGCCGAGGTGCTGCATCGCGTGGGCCGCCTGCAGCAGGTGTGCGCGCAGTTCGGCGTGGATATCCGTGCTGCGGCGCTGCAGTTCGCGCTCGCGCATCCGGCCGTGGCGGCGGTGATTCCGGGGGCCAGTCAGCCCAGCCGGATCGCGGAAAATCTTGCGCTGGCCGAGGTGGCGATTCCGCCGGCGTTCTGGACTGCGCTGCGCGAACAGGGGCTCGTCTCCCCACGCGCGCCGTTGCCGATCGACTGAGCCTGCGGCGCAGCAGGCGCCACGGCAACGGTGCGCCTGCCTGCTTGGTATGCGCGCCGCCCCAGGCTGAACCCGGCCCCGGGCGGCCGGCGGGCATTACGGTGTAAAATTCGCCGTTTTAACCGGAACAATGGCCAAAATCGCGCAACGGACCCCTGTCCCGGGCCCGGCCTTCATCCGGCTGCTGGCCCGCCTCGCTCAAAGCAACCTGTCCTCGACAGGCCCTGCCCTGTCGGACCGGCTCAGCGAATGGGTGGACTGGACGCGGGCGGTGACCTTGTCCAAGGCGCTCGATGGGCGGCTGCCGCCTGCGGTCGAAGGGCCGGATTTCGATGCCGACGAGGACGCGGACTGCCAGCGGATCCGCGCGGCGCTGGAAGCCACCATTGTTCAGGAACCTGACTTTTCCAGCGCTGTTCGGCGGCCGGTCGACGCCGAGGGCGCCCAAGCGCCGGCCGAATACACCGCGCACCGCGAGCGTTACCTCACCGTGCAGCGCTCCATGCTGGGCGCCACCAGCCGGCTGCGCGGGCGCCTGCGCGACATGCTGACCCGCACATCGCCCGAGCTGGCGCGGCTGGCCGAGGTGGATGCCCTGATGGAGCAGACCCTGAGCGCGCGCGAGCACAGCCTGCTGGCCAAGGTACCGGTGCTGCTGGGCGTGCATTTCGAGCGCCTGCGCGATGCCGGCAGCGATGATGCCTGGCTCGAGGTGTTCCGCCGCGACATGCAGAGCCTGCTGCTGGCCGAGCTGGATCTCCGTTTTCAACCGATCGAAGGCCTGCTTGCAGCGCTTCGCACCCACTAACCGGGACGTCATGTTCAGAACCAGTCTTCACTACGTTGTTTTTCTGCTGGGCCTTGTTGCGGTGTGCTGGATCGGCGCCGGTTACGTCAGCACCAATCCGGTCGGCTTCGCTGTCGCCCTGCTGATTGCCGTCTGCTACCTCGCCGGTGGCCTGGAGCTGTATCGCTACCGGCAGGCGACCGCGTCGCTGACGGCGGCCAGCGCCAGTGCCGGCTCCGCCACCGCCGGCCTGGCCGCCTGGCTCGGCCAGCTGCATCCCAGCCTGCGCAATGCCGTGCGTCTGCGCGTGGAGGGCGAGCGGGTGGCCCTGCCCGGTCCAGTTCTGACCCCCTATCTGGTCGGGCTGCTGGTGCTGCTGGGCATGCTCGGCACCCTGCTCGGCATGATGGCGACCCTGCGCGGCACCGGGCTGGCGCTGGAAAGCGCGACCGACCTGCAGGCCATCCGTGGCTCGCTGGGCGCGCCGGTGGAAGGCCTTGCAGTGGCTTTCGGCACCTCGATCGCCGGCGTCGCCACCTCCGCCATGCTTGGCCTGCTCTCGGCGCTGTGCCGGCGCGAGCGCCTGGAAGCGGTACAGCGGCTGGACGTGGAGATCGCCACCACCCTGCACACGCACTCGCAGTCCTGGCAGCGCAATGAAGCCTTCCGGCTGCTGCAGCAGCAGGCCGAACTGATGCCCGTGCTGGTGGACCGGCTGCAGGCCATGTCCACCGCGATCGAACAGCAGAGCAGCGCCTCGGGCGAGCGGCTGCTGGCCAACCAGCAGCGTTTCCACGCCAAGGCCGACGAGGAATACGCGCGCCTGACCGCGGCCATCGAGCAGTCGCTGAAGGACAGCGTCGCCGAGAGCGCACGTGCGGTCGGCGCGGCCCTGCAGCCGGTGATGGACACCACGCTGGCCGGCATCGCCCGCGCCAACACCACCATGCACGAGACGGTGACCGAGGCGGTGCAGCGCCAGCTGACCGGCCTGACCGAGGGGTTCGACGCCAGCCGTGCGGCCACCGCCGCGTCCTGGCAGGCCGCGCTGGACAGCCAGCAGCAGACCAACACCGCACTGACCACCGACCTACGCGCCACGCTGGACGGATTCGCGGCGCAGCACGATCAACGCGCGCTCGGCCTGCTCGACGCGGTGTCCGCGAAGCTGGTCAGCACCGCCGACAGTTGGCAGGCCGCCCAGTCCGCACAGCAGCAGACCAATGCAACCATGGCGGCCGAGCTGCGCAGCATGCTGGCCAGCTTCGCGCAAACGCATGACGCCCGGGCCACCGGCCTGATCGATTCGGTCGGCAGCCGCATGGAGGCCACCACCGCGCAGATCGCCGAGGCCTGGCAGCAGGCGCTGGCCCGCCAGGATGCCGCGGCGACCGCACTGAGCGAGCGCCACCAGCACGCGCTGGATGCCGCTGCCGCGACGCTGCAGGCGCAGGCAGTCTCGCTCGGCGAGGCGATGCAGCATTCGCACGCCCAGCTGCAGGACGCACTGGAAGCACGCGATCAGCAGCGCTTGAGCGTCTGGACCGACACCTTCAACACCATGAGCGCCCGCCTCGGCGAGCGCTGGGAGCAGACCGGCGCCAGCGTGGCCAGCCGTCAGCAGGAGATCTGCGACACCCTGGCACGCACCGCCAGCGAGATCACCCAGCAGGCCCAGGCGCACGCCAGCGAAACGATCAGCGAAATCTCGCGGCTGGTACAGGCCGCCTCGGAAGCGCCCAAGGCCGCGGCCGATGTCGTAGCCGAACTGCGCAGCAAACTCTCCGACAGCCTTGTCCGCGACACCGCCACGCTGGAAGAACGCAGCCGCCTGCTGGCCACCGTGGAGACCCTGCTGGATGCAGTCAATCACGCCGCCAACGAACAGCGCGTCGCCGTGGATGCCCTGGTCTCGACCTCGGCCGAGCTGCTGGATCGCGTCGGCACCCGCTTCACAGACCACATCCAAGCCGAGACCGGCAAGCTGGGCAGCGTGGCCGCGCAGGTCACCGGCAGTGCAGTGGAAGTCGCAAGCCTGGCCGATGCACTCGGCAGCGCAGTTCACTCCTTCGGCGCCGCCAGCGATGGCCTCAACGAGCGCCTGGCCCAGATTGCCGCCTCGCTGGATGGCTCGCTGGCACGTAGCGATGAGCAGCTTGCCTATTACGTTGCGCAGGCCCGCGAGGTGATCGACCTCAGCGTGCTCTCGCAGAAGCAGATCATCGATGAGCTGCAGCAGCTGGCCGGCCGCCGCAGCAGCAAGGCCGGGGCCGCGTCGGCATGAGCGACGAGATCGAAGTCGAGGCCGACGGAGGCGCCCCGATCTGGGCCGCCTTCGGCGATCTGATGTCGGTGCTGCTCGGCGCGTTCGTGCTGATCCTGGTCGGCGTGGTCGCGCTGCAGCTGGAGCTGACCAATCGGCTGGATGAAGAGGTCAAGCAGCGCCAGGCCGAAGTGCAGCGCCGCCAGACCCTGGAACAGGCCCTGGCCGGGCCGTTGGCGGCCGGACGCGTGACGCTCGTGGATGGCCGCATCGGCATCCGCGGCAACGTGCTGTTCGCGTTGAACTCCGATCAGCTCCAGCCGGAGGGCCTGGAAGTCCTCAAGAGCCTGGCCGGTCCGCTGAAAGGCTATCTGGCCTCGCGCGAGGAAATCCTCATGGTCAGTGGCTTCACCGACGACCAGCAGGTGCGCGACGGCAACTGGCGCTTCGCCGACAACTGGGAACTGTCCGCCGAGCGTGCGCTGACCGTGACCCGCACACTGATCGCCGAGGGCGTGCCGTCGGATGCAGTGTTTGCCGCGGCGTTCGGCGCCGAGCAGCCGGTGAGTTCCAACGCCAACGAGGATGGCCGCGCGAAGAACCGCCGCGTGGAGATCGCCCCGATCCCGAAACCCAAGGCGAGCAAGGCCGCGGATGCCCCGTAACCCTGTTGCGACCGCTGAGATTCTCCAGCGTTGGCGAGCAGACAAGCTCGACGAGCTGGACCGCACGCGCTTTGCGGTGATCGAGGCATTGCATGCCCGTGTGCAGGCGCATGACGGCGAGGTGCGGGCGCTGTTGCAGGCAAAGCTGAATGCATGGGTGGCCAGCTACGGCGAGCGTATTGCCGAGGCATCCGCGGCGGCGCCGTCCGGGCTGGGCCCGTCACCCGGGCGCATCGGCCTGCAGTCGCTGGTCACGGAATTGACCCGCCAGCACAGCCCGGCCTACCCCGAACTGCCCGTGCTGGCCGAGGTTCGTGCAGGTTGGGCCACGCTGCGCAATGCCAGCCAGTTGAAGGAATCGCTCGCCCAAATGCCGACCAATGGCGGCCCGCTGAACTCCGGCGTGCTGGTCCATCGCGCCCTGACGCTGATGAAAGACACTTCGCCGGGTTATCTGACGCACTTCATGGCGTACCTGGATGCCCTGTCCGGCATGGAGCATCTGCATCAGTGGGGCGTGCTCGTGGCGACGCCGAAGGCTGCATCACGGGGTGCAAAGCCGCGGCGGCCACGTGCGGGCAAGGCGGCCGGCTGATCGACCGCCGAGCGTGTCACTCGACCCTCGGCACATTGCGCTTTGGCCTGCGGTCATTCTCGGCCTCCGCTCTACCTGAATACGACAACCCCGAACGACGCTCTCTCGGCCCCTCTTGCCCCCGCCAATCCCCGGTGGTAGTTTCGTAATTACAGCGTAATTACGTAGAGGCAACAGATGGCTCGAGACTGGAACACGCTTGCGGACCGCCGCCAGGCAAGGCTGCAACGGGCCACGGATGCCGGACTGGGGCCTCTGGTGCCCCATGCAGAGGTCTCCCGGCTTCTGCACACCGTGCTCGAACCGGGTGACCGGGTCTGCCTGGAGGGCAACAACCAGAAGCAGGCCGATTTCCTCGCCGAGTGCCTGGCCCAGCTCGATCCGGCCCAGGTCCACGGTCTGCACATGGTCCAGTCCGTGCTGTCCCTGCCCTCGCATCTGGATGTATTCGAGCGCGGCATCGCCCAGCGCCTGGATTTCTCGTTCTCCGGTCCGCAAAGCGGCAGGCTGGCCAATCTGGTCGCGGAGGGCCGGATCGAGATCGGGGCCATCCACACGTACCTCGAGCTGTTCGGCCGCTACTTCATTGACCTCACCCCGCAGGTCGCGCTGATCGCCGCCCAGGCCGCGGACCGCCACGGCAATCTCTACACCGGCCCGAACACCGAAGACACCCCCGTGATCGTGGAAGCCACCGCGTTCCGGGGCGGCATCGTGATCGCGCAGGTCAACGAAATCGTCGACACCCTCCCCCGCGTCGATATTCCGGCCGATTGGGTCAACTTCGTCACCGAGGCGCCGCGGCCGAACTACATCGAACCGCTGTTCACCCGCGACCCGGCGCAGATTTCCGAGATCCAGGTGCTGATGGCGATGATGGCCATCAAGGGCATCTACGCCGAGTACGGTGTGCAGCGCCTCAACCATGGGATCGGCTTCGATACCGCCGCGATCGAGCTGCTGCTGCCCACCTATGCAGAATCACTGGGCCTGAAAGGCAAGATCGGGACGCATTGGGCGCTCAACCCCCATCCGGCGCTGATTCCGGCGATCGAATCGGGCTTCGTGCAGTCGGTGCATTCGTTCGGCTCGGAGCTGGGCATGGAGCGCTACATCGAGGCGCGCTCGGATGTGTTCTTCACCGGCAGCGACGGCAGCATGCGCTCCAACCGCGCGTTCTCGCAGACCGCCGGGCTGTATGCCTGCGACATGTTCATCGGTTCCACGCTGCAGATCGATCTGCAGGGCAACAGTTCCACCGCCACCCGTGATCGCATCGCCGGCTTCGGCGGCGCGCCCAACATGGGCTCGGATGCACGCGGCCGCCGCCATGCCAGCCCGGCCTGGCTCAAGGCGGGTCAGGAAGCGGCGCTGCCCGGCCAGATGCCACGCGGGCGCAAGCTGGTCGTGCAGATGGTGGAAACCTTCCGCGAGCACATGGCGCCGGCCTTCGTCGAGCGCCTGGATGCCTGGGAGCTGGCCGAGCGCGCGAAGATGCCGCTGCCGCCGGTGATGATCTACGGCGATGACGTCACCCACGTGCTGACCGAAGAAGGCATCGCCAATCTGCTGCTGTGCCGCAGCCCTGAGGAACGCGAACAGGCGATCCGTGGCGTGGCCGGCTACACCGCGGTCGGCCTGGGGCGCAACCGCGCGATGGTGGAGAACCTGCGCGACCGCGGCATCATCCGCCGCCCCGAAGACCTGGGCATCCGCACCCGCGATGCCAGCCGCGACCTGCTCGCCGCGCGCTCGGTCAAGGATCTCGTGCGCTGGTCCGGTGGGTTGTACAACCCGCCCAAACGCTTCCGCAACTGGTAAGGGGCACGCCATGGAAACCCTGCGTTATCGCTTCCCCGGGCAGCACGATCTCACCGAGCGCAATCACCATGCGCTGGTCGGCGTGGTCGCCTCGGGCAATCTGGAAGTCCTGGTGGAGCCGACCGATCTGGACGGCGCGATGGAGATCGAGGTGATCACCTCGGCCACCGGCTTCGACACCATCTGGCAGGCCGTCCTGGCCGATTTCGCCGCGCGTCATCCGCTGCGCAATGTGCGGCTGTCGATCAACGATGCCGGCGCTACACCCGCGGTGGTCAGCCTGCGTCTGCAGCAGGCACTGGAAACGCTGCAGGAAGGAGACGCGCCGTGAGCAGTCACAGTTTCTACGAGGCCGACGCCCGGGAGCGTATCCACGGGCTGCTCGACAAGGGCAGCTTCACCGAGTTCGTCGGCCCTGCCCGCCGCATCATCAGCCCGCATCTGGCCCAGCTGGATCAACCGGGCGCGTTCGATGATGGCATCGTGGTTGGCGCGGGCCGCCTGAAAGGCCGCGATGTGCTGGTCGCCGCGCAGCAGGGCCAGTTCATGGGCGGCGGCGTGGGCGAAGTGCATGGCGCAAAGCTCACCGGCCTGCTTGAACGTGCCGTTGCGGTGCGTCCGGATGCGGTGCTGCTGCTGCTCGACAGCGGTGGCGTGCGCCTGCATGAAGCCAACGCCGGCCTGATCGCCATTTCCGAAATCATGCGGGCCGTGTTGGCCACGCGCGCCGCCGGCATTCCGGTGTACGCACTGATCGGCAGCGGCAACGGCGCGTTCGGCGGGATGGGCATCGTGGCCCGGTGCTGCACGGCGGTGGTGATGTCCGAAGAGGGCCGCCTCTCGCTGTCCGGCCCGGAGGTGATCGAGACCGTGCGCGGGGTGGAAGAGTTCGACGCACGCGACCGTGCCCTGGTCTGGCGCGTCACCGGTGGCAAGCACCGTTATCTGATCGGCGATGCCGTACAGCTGGTGCCGGATCGCATCGAGGCATTTGGTGACGCGGCGATGTCACTGCTCACTGCCCACACCGAGGCCGACGACCCATTGCAGGCCATCGAGCAGGAACACGCTCGGCTCGCCGCACGCATCGACGCTTATGGAAACTGCCGCGATGGCCTCGAGGTCTGGCACCTGCAGGGCATTGCCGATCCCGAACACCTGCCGTTGCTGGAGACCGCCGACTTCCTGGAGGCGGTCAAAGACCGGAGCCTGCCATGGACCTGACCCCTCTGCTCGACGCCCTGTTCCCGCTCGGCCACGCGGTCACCCGCCAGGACGATGTGCTGGGTGGCACTGCCACCACTGCCGCAGGCGAGGTGACCGTCATCGGTACCGCCAACAAGCTGGAAGTCGGTGTCGATCACGCACTGGCGCTGGCGGCCACGGTGCTCGCCAGTACCCGCGCCCATCCGCGGCGGCCGATCGTGATGCTGGTCGATACCGCCGGCCAGCGCCTGGCGCGCCGCGATGAAATGCTCGGCATCAACAGCTGCTTCGCGCATCTGGCCCGCACGCTGGATCTGGCCCGCCGCCGTGGCGCGCCGCTGGTCAGCCTGGTCTACGGTGAATCGGTCAGTGGCGGCTTTCTCTCGTTCGGCCTGATGGCCGACCGCATCTTCGCCCTGCCCGAAGCCCAGGTGCGGGTGATGGATCTGCGCGCGATGGCGCGCGTCACCAAGCAACCGCTGGAGAAGCTGCAGGCGCTGAGCCAGAGTTCGCCGGTGTTCGCGCCGGGCGTGGAAAACTACGTGCGCATGGGCGCGGTGGAGGCCGTCTGGGAGGGCGACATCGCGCAGGCATTGGTGGACGCGCTGCAGGCGCCGATCACCGGCGATCAACGCCGCGCACGGGGCGCCGAGCGTGGTGGCCGCCTGCTGGCGCGCGATGTCGCCGCTGCCGTGGCCGCGGGCGAGGCCTGAGCCATGCGCCGTCACGACCTGGTCTGGCTCGATCCGCAGGCGCCGTGGCAGGCTCTCACAGCTGGCGCCGATGCGCGGCTGCGGGCATGGGCCCAGGCGCGGCTGCCATTCGTGGTCGCGCGGCGCGATCCGGCCAGCGACGAACACCAGGTGCGGCTTGGCGTGCCCCTGCCGCTGGCCGAGCACCGCCAGCGCCTGTCGCTGCGGGCTGACCCGTCCGCGGTCCTGCGCTGCGCGCCACCACCGCCGCTGGCCGAGGTTGCGGCTGATATCGGCCCGGCGTGGCGTGAGCGACTGCACGGTCTGGTCACCGTGACGGCCTCCCTGCCGGTGGCACCGCGCGTGTTCGGCAGCGCGGCGTGGCAGCACCTGACCGGCCTGCCCTACCTGCATGACGACTCCGATCTGGATCTGCTCTGGGACGTGGCCGACACGCAGCAGGCCGATCAGATCATCGCGGTACTGCAGCACCGTGAGCGCCAGCATCCCCTGCGGCTGGACGGCGAGCTACGCTTCCCGGGCGATCGCGCGGTCAATTGGCGCGAGTACGCCAGCGGTGCCACGCGTGTGATGGTCAAAGGCGACGATGCCTGCTGGCTGGTGCCGCGTGAGGCGCTGGCTGCCTGGCAGGTGGCCGCATGAACGCCGTTCGCCAGCCCGTGCCGGGGATCGGAGCGCCCCGCTCCGCTGATGCGCGTCGGCTTGGCCGCCTGGCCATCGCCAGCCTGCACGCCGAGCTTGCCTGCACGCCCAAGCCGGGCCTGGTCACCCCCTTCAGCCGCGGCAGCCACAGCGACATGGATGCCGGCACCTTCCTGCGCAGCCTGTTCGCGCTGCGGGGTTACTTCGTCGCCATCGCGCAGGCCGGCGGCAACGATGCGCCGTTCGAGTCACTGCGCTCGCTCGGCATCGCTGCCGAAGCCGCGATGCTGCGCGCCACCGGCGGCATCAATACGCACCGCGGGGCGATCTTCAGCCTCGGGCTGCTGGTCGCGCAGTCCGCCCGGCTGCGCGCCAGCGGCGAACGCCCGCCATCGGGCGATGCGGTGTGCCGCGGCGTCACCCAATGGCGCGCGGCGCTGCTGGACGCTCCGTTGAATCCCGCAAGCCCCGGCCAGCGCGCCCGCCGCCGGCACGCCGTCCCCGGTGTCCGCGAACAGGCGGCCGCGGGTTACCCGCTGCTGCGGGACCTGGCCCTGCCGACCCTGCAGCGTGTGCTCCACGCCACCGCGAACGCCGAAGCGGCGCAGGTGGAGACCCTGATGACGTTGATCGCCCATACCGTCGATCTGAATCTGCTGCACCGGGGCGGTGACGCCGGGCTCGCGTTCGCGCAGGGCCAGGCACGCCGCTTCCTCGCGGCGGGCGGTATCCAGCAGGCCGACTGGCGTGAGCGGGTCGCCGCCATCGGCCAGGCCTTCGAACAACGGCGGCTCAGCCCCGGCGGCAGCGCCGATCTGCTGGCCTGCTCGTGGTTCCTGCACCTGCAGGAGCGCGCATGAGCCTGGTCCTGCTCTGCCCGGGCCAGGGCGGCCAACACCCCGGGATGTTCGCGCGCGTTCGCGATGATGCACGGGCACGCCCCATTCTGGCGCAGGCCAGTGACGTGCTGGGCACGCCGGTGGACGCACTTGCCGCAGAGGAAAGGCGCTTCCGCAACGCCCTGGCCCAGCCCCTGGTCTGCGCCGCGGCACTGGCGCACTACACCGCACTGCGTGACGCACTGCCGACGATCACCGCCGTCGCTGGTTACAGCGCCGGTGAGCTGGCCGCGCATGCGATCGCCGGCAGCGTCGACATTGCCACCTGCCTGCACCTGGCCACACGCCGCGCCGCGCTGATGGACGCCGCCTCACCGGCCGATGCCGGCCTGATCGCCGTGATCGGCCTGGACGCCACACACATCGCCCAGCTGTGCGCCAAGCACGCGGTGCATGTCGCCATCGTCAACGGTCCGGACCACGTCGTGCTGGGTGGTCTGCGTCGCGGCCTGGACGCCCTCTCGGCGGCTGCCGCCCATCAAGGCGCGCGCACGCTGGCACTGCCGGTAGATGTTCCCGCGCATACCCCGCTGCTCGCGGCGGCGGCGCAGGCGTTCGAAACGCTGCTGCGCGAGACCCCGCTGCAGGCCCCACGGCTGCGCCTGCTGGCCGGCATTGACGGCCGCAGTGTCGGCGATGTCGCGCGTGTGGTGCACGCGCTGGCCGCGCAGATCGCACAGACCGTGCAGTGGCAGCAGGTGCTGGATCAGGCGGTCGAGCGCGGCGGCAAGGTATTTCTCGAGCTGGGCCCAGGCGCGGCGCTGAGCCGCCGGGTGCGCGAGCTGCATCCGCAGCTGCAGGCACGCTCGGTGGAGGATTTCCGCACGCTGGAGGGCGTGCGCGAATGGGTGGACGCGGCATGCGCACGCGCCTGAGCGGTCACCCGAAGCGGTAACACCAGCAGTCCCCGGGTGGCGGGTCGCCATCATGCTGCACGCGTATCAAGTGTCTCGGGAGGGCGCATGAGTCCGCAAATCGCAACGATCATCGGCTTGGTGATCATGTTCATCGTGGCCACGGCCCTGCCCATCAACATGGGTGCCGTCGCCTTCGCGCTGGCCTTCATCATCGGCGGCCTGTTCGTCGGGATGGAGGGCAAGGAGGTGTTGGCCGGTTTCCCGGGCGACCTGTTCCTGACCCTGGTCGGCATCACCTATCTGTTCGCCATCGCGCAGAAGAACGGCACCATCGATCTGCTCGTGCATTGGGCGGTCAAGGCGGTGCGCGGGCACATCGTCGCCATCCCCTGGGTGATGTTCGTGGTCACCGCAGTGCTGACCGCCTTCGGTGCGCTCGGCCCCGCGGCCGTGGCGATCATCGGCCCGGTCGCGCTGCGCTTTGCCAAGCAGTACAGGATCAACCCGCTGATGATGGGCCTGCTGGTGATCCACGGGGCGCAGGCCGGCGGCTTCTCGCCGATCAGCGTGTATGGCGGCATCACCAACCAGGTGGTGCAGAAGGCCGGGCTGGAAGTCACGGAAATGGCCGTGTTCCTGACCAGCCTGGGCTTCAACCTGCTGATGGGCATCATCTGTTTCTTCGCCTTCGGCGGCCTGGCGCTGATGCGTCGCGCACCGACCGCGACCGAGCCGTTGCTGGCGGGCAGCCAGGCCTCCTCGCGGCAGTTCGCGATTGAAGGGCATGGCGCGCTGGTCTCGGCCGGTGGCGGCACCCTCTCCAATGATCCGGACGCGCTGGATGACGTACGCATCAACCGCGAGCGCGTGTTCACCCTGATCGGGCTGCTGGGCCTGGGCATCGCGGCCCTGGTCTACAACCTCAACGTCGGCCTGGTCTCGATCACCGTCGCGGTGGTGCTGGCCCTGCTTTCGCCCAACTCGCAGAAGGGCGCGGTGGACGGCATCAGCTGGTCCACCGTGCTGCTGATCAGCGGCGTGGTGACCTACGTGGCCGTGCTGCAGCAGGCCGGCGCGGTGGATTACATCGGTCATGGTGTGGGCGCGATCGGCATTCCCCTGCTGGGCGCGCTGCTGGTCTGCTATGTGGGCGGCATCGTCTCGGCATTCGCCTCCTCGGCGGCCGTGCTCGGCGCCACGATTCCGTTGGCGGTGCCGTTCCTGATGCAGGGGCATCTGAGCGCCGCGGGTGTGATCTGCGCGTTGGCTATCTCCTCCACCGTGGTGGATGTGAGCCCGTTCTCCACCAACGGCGCGCTGGTCGTGGCCTCGGCGGCGAAGGAAGAGCGCGAAGCCCTGTTCCGCCGGTTCCTGGTCTACAGCGGCCTGGTGGTGGCCTTCGGCCCCCTGCTGGCGTGGCTGCTGTTCGTCGTGCCGGGCTGGATGTGAGCCCACGGCGGGCCTGCCCGGCAGGCCCGCCATGACCCGGTAGAATGCTGCACACCTCTCCACGAAGCCCCGCCATGCCCCTGGCCCCTGGTCCCCGCCTGTCGAAGAAGCGCGTGCCGCTGTATGAAGAAGTGGCCGAACGGCTGCGCCAGAAGATCTACGACTACGAACTGCCACCGGGCGAGTGGATCGACGAGCCGATGCTGGCCGAAGAACTGGGCATCAGCCGTACCCCACTGCGTGAGAGCCTCAAACTGCTGGCTGCCGAAGGCTTGGTGCAGCTCGATGCCGGCCGCGGCAGCCGGGTCACCCGGCTCACTCTGGAAGACCTCAACCAGCTGTTCCCGGTGATGGCCATGCTGGAAGGCCGCTGCGTGCATGAGGCGGTCAAGCGCATCGATGAGCAGGGCGTGGTCCAGCTGCAGGCGCTGCACGATGCGATGGAAGTGGCTGCGGCCGCCGGTGACCTGGCCGAGTACTACCGCAACAACTACCTGATCCATGAAAGCCTGCAGACCCACGCCGGCAACCCGTGGCTGATCCGCGTCACCCACGACCTGCACCGCATCCTGAAGATGCATCGCGGCCGTCAGTTGCTGAGACCGGGGCGCATGGCGCAATCATTGGCCGAGCACCGGGCGCTGATGGAGTGCATCCGCAACCGCGACGCCGAAGCGGCCGAGCAGATGATGAACCGCCATCTGCTCAGTCAAGGCGAGGCATTGGCCGCCTACGTGGCGGCCGGTGGCCAGTTGAACGTGCCTGCGCCGCTGCCACGGCACGGCGGGCTCTGAGCCGCTAGGCCAGTTCCACGGTCAGCCGGGTCAGCGACTGGCCTAGCAGATGCAGCCGGATCTGATCCAGGCTGGTGAAGTAACACGCCGTGTCCGCACCGGCCAGCCGATAGATGCCGCGTTTGCCACCGAGCAGGACGAATTTTTCCTGGTCCACCAGGTACTGGGCGACCGGTGGCACGCCCTGCGCTTTCAGCCCATCGATATCGATGGGTTCCAGCGCGTCGAGATCATGCAGTGCTGTGGTCATGGGGAAAGAAGTTCGCGACGGGAAGGTCAGGTTAGAGGCTGCGCAGGCAGCATCGCGTGGAATCATCGTGAGGACGGCGCGAGTGCTGCCGCCGAGCCCGATGACCCATCCTGCGCGACACCCGCCCGCGCGTCTCTACAACGATTACGAAACGCAGCAGAAATTCGCTCAAAGAGCCACGGATAGTCCGTCGTCAACGTCACAGCGCTTCCAATCGTGCCCGGGGTGATGGCGCATGCCTTCGCAACAGTTGCAGACGCTGCCCGGGATCGGCGAGGGCGCACGGCACTGTTCCTGCCGCGCCCGATCATTCTGACCCGCCGGTGTCAGCGCGGATATACAAGCACTATGAAAAACCATCTGCGGCATAGTTTCACGCCTGCCCTTCACATGACTTTGTGACGCGGCCTGCGGAGACAGCACGTGGCAGGGAACTTTCGTACTTTTTGCATACCGCCCCCCTGAGCGCGGGCGTATCTGTGGGGGATATTTTTGCCGGATGACAGGTGCATGGCTTCACGTGCTTCCACCCCTTCCCCCCTCAGCGGGCGGCACCGCAGTGCCGCACGCATTATCTGGTTCACCCTCACCCTGGCACTGGGCGGCAGCCTGCTATGGCTGGCGCTGTCCTCTCCAACCGCCCGGCGCACCCCGTTCGCCTTGGCCATCGGGCCGCAGATGGCCAGCCAGCATGGCCTGGCCGGCGATGCCGCCCAGGGTGGGCCCGGTGCGTACCTGGAAGCGGTGGAAGCACTGTCCGGGCTGAAGCTGGAGCTGGTCCGCGCGCCCTCCATCGAGCGTGCCGTCCTGCTGCTGCATAACGAACAGGTGGATGGGCTGGCCTTTTCGCTGCCCTCCACCGCGGCGATGCTGCCCACCACCGCTGCGGTATCGCCCTCGTTCTATACAGGGGCCACCGTCATGGTGACCCGCCCCACCGCGGCATTCCGGGCGTTGTCGGTGATGGACGGCATGCGGGTCGGCGTGATCGGCAATGGTGAGTACCGTGCCTATCTGGCCGAGCGACACCCCGGCATCGACGTGTATCCCCTGCCCTCCGTGGACGAGATGCTGGAGGCGGTGGACAGTGGCGGCATCGATGCCGCGATCGGGGTGGACGCCGTCCTGGCCCCGCTGGCCCGCAAGCGGTTTGACGAGCGCCTGGAGGTCCATCTGGTCTCCGATGGCCCTGCCGTGGAAATGCGCGTGGCCTCCTTGCCGCGCCGCGCCGGCGAGATCGCCATGGCCCACCAGACCTTCCTCTCGCTGCCACTGGATACCCGGCAGGACATCCTGGACCGCTGGTTGACCGCACTCTATCGCTCGCCACCCACGTTGCGCGCGGTGCTCGCCCACTACCGCGTGCACATCACCGTGCTGGGCATGTTCCTGCTCGCGTTCCTGCTTGCCGTCGCCCAGTCGCAGCGCAATGCACGTTCGCTGGCCTCCCGGCAGGCCAGCGCCGCCCGCATCCTGACCCTGGTCAACCACGAGGTCCGCAACGGCGCGGCCTCGGTCATCTCCGCCATCGATCTGCTCGAGGCCGAAACCGACCCCGCTGAGCGCAACCGCCTGTTCCAGTCCGCCCGTTCGGCCGCCGACGCGCTCAAACACACACTGACCAATGCGCTGGAGTTCATGTTCCGTGACATGCCGGGTCAGGCGGACCCGGCCTTCCTGCAGAACGCCGAGGGCATCGTGAGCGAATGTCTTTCGGCGATGCGTCCACTGGCGCGCTGCAAAGGCCTGCACCTGGTGCTCCGGCGGGAGGGGCGGTATGTCCAGCAGGCGATGTGCGACGCGCGTGCCCTGCACCACATTGCCAGCAATCTGATCTCCAATGCGATCAAATTCAGTGACCACGGCGAGGTCACGATCAAGCTCGTCTATCTGGCAGGCGTGGGACACGCCGGGGCGGTGGAGCTCAGCGTCAGCGACGTCGGCCCGGGTATCCCACGCGAAGACCTGAGCCGCATCTTCGAGCCTTTCAGTGCCACCCGCATCGGCCGGCTCAAGCATGGCGCGGGCATCGGGCTCTCGCTGTGCCGGCGCATCGCCCGCGCCCAAGGCGGCGATGTCACGGTCTCGAGCCAGCCCGGAAGGGGCTCCACGTTCGTCGCCACGCTTCGCGCCGAGTACGGCGAGGCCACCGGCAATGCCGCGCCGGCGCCATTGCAGGCCCTCAGGCCGGAGCTGGCCTGCGCGTTGGTGATCGAAGACCAGCCGGCCATCGCCAAGATCATGGTGCGGCGGCTGCGCGGCCTGGGCCTGGAAACCGTGGTGGCTGACTCGGGGGCCGCCGCCATCCGTCTGATGAATCAGGAGGGACCGTTCGGCATTGTCACCGTGGATGGCGACCTGATGGACGCCGATGGCAGTGATATCGCCCTGGAAATCCGGTCGATCGAACGCCGCAATGACTGGCCGCCGGCCCGGCTGTTGTCCGTCTCCGCGTCAAGCGATGTGATCGACCGCGCGGCCTACGCCCGGGCCGGGGTGGATGTCTATCTGGGCAAGCCCATCGACTGGGCCGCCTTCGATGCCGCCAGTGGCGCCCCGGCCAGCAGCGCCCGGCCGCCGGTGGTGCCGACGCAGGAGGGCTTGAGTGTCATGGAGATCTACCACCACCAGATGCAGCTGGACCGCAGCGGCCTGGAAGTGTCCATCCGTGTACAGAACTGGCGCGGCGCCCTGGCCATGGCGCACCGCATGCAGGGAGCCGCCTCGATGGTAGGTGACGCCGGCGTGGTGGAAGCACTCCGGGAGCTCCAGCAGTGCCTGAAGGGCCATGCCATCAATGGCGACCCGGCTGATGCGCGGGTCTGGGCCCTGGTGGCGCTGCTCAACCCTGCTGCGGCGGAGGATGTGGATGACGCCGCGCCGTGAGCGGCTGCGCGCGGCACCACCTCCACTCCCGCCGCAGACGGTCATCCTGCGGCCTGCGCGTTACCGACGAGCGACGGCCTGCTTCAACAGCGTGCTGGTGTAGGCCGTTTCAACGGCATTGCCGAGCGCCGTAAGGGTACCTTCTCCCTCCATGAACGCGTCATACGCAAGGTAGACATCTGTCCACAGCTGCGTTGCCAGCGCCAGCAGATCACCCTCCAGGTTCGCCGCGACCGCCGGCCACGTGGCGTTCCACTCCCAGAAGCTCTCCGACACCCGTTCGATGTCCGGCCGGTCAGCAGGCACGGCCCACGCCAAGCGATCTTTGTAGACGAACTTCAAGCACCCACGGAACTTCACCCCGGCCGTGAACCAGCGCTCCAGCGCCAGCCGCCGTGACTCACATCGCGCTTGCGCTTTCCACGCAGTGGCGCCTTTCCAGGTCGCCAGTGCCGCACCGAGCGCACCCACGCTCGCCGCGGCGGACGCCGCCAGTGTCATCAAGGCCATCGTGTCCTGCTCCATCGCCGGGTTCCCCTCATCGTTCGCTCAGTGCGGGATGCACTGGCGTACGTTGAATCTGGGGCCTCGGCATGGCCGCATACATACAACAACAATGAAAACAGGGCACCCGAAGGCGCCCTGCGTGTTTACATCAACCCGATCACCAGGCTCGGCGCACCGATCACCACGCCCGGCGCAGACCCAGCTGTGCTCCAGCATCTTTGTAACCACTGTCGCCACGCTGCACCCGCAGGTCACCCCACGCCGACCAGCGCTGGCCCAGGCGGAGCTGCGCACCGGCCTGTGCTTCGTAGCGATTGGTGGGCAGGCGTGCATCCAGACGCTCGCCATCGAAGCGCATCGCATCGCCGCGGTCGGTGTAGAGCCAGTTGACCGCCAGGAACGGCTGCACGCGATTGCCCGAGGCGTTGTCATGCCCAAACAGGCGCACGCCGACACGGGACTCAAAGCCACCGGCGCGGTCATCCTCGACCACCGTGCCGTTCACTTCCTGCAGCGTGTCGCCCTTGTAATCGGTGTAGGTCAGCTGGGCCTGCGGCTGCAGGTACCAGGTGCCCCGATCCGAGTTGGCGAAAGCCCAGCCGTAGCCGGCTTCAAGGCTGGCCGCACGCGTGGTCGCATCGTAGGTCTCGCGCGGCAGATTGTTGCCCTGCACGCGGTTGTCGTAGCGGCCGTACTGCAGCCAGCCGTCCACATACAGACCCGTGCTGTCTTCGGCGCTCTGCACCCACGTGCCGTACAGGCCCACCGCATCGCCCTTGACCTTGCCACGGGTACCGTAGCCGGTGATCCGCGACGTGGCCTGGGTCTCTGCTTCGCCGGTGGCGAGCATCAGCCCGATCTGGCCGCGGCCAGTCTGGCCCCAGCGGTACAGATCACTGCCGATCTGCAGCACGTTGGTATGCGTGCGGGTATCGACCTGACCGGCAATCGTGGTGTGCATCTGATCGCGGCCCACGCGTGCCCATGCGCCGGCGCCATCGTGCTCGAAGGCCGGCTCGCCGCGGTCATGGCGACGCTGCTGGAACATGTGTACGGCCGCCGCCTGGTTGGCCAGGTAGGCACCCGGCTCCGGGCGCAGCAGCGGGACCGGAGCGGTCGGGCCGCCGGGATCAATCGGGTCCACGGGGGTCACCGGGGTACCCGGATCGGTCGGCGCGCAGATCGGCAGCGACGGATTCAGCTCACACGGGTCACCCGTGTAGGTGGAGCGCAGGTACCACGCGCCATCGTTCGGGTTGGCGACGCCGCCCTTGTACAGCAGATATTCGTAGATACCGGCCGTGGCACGGCCCGGCATCACGAAGCTGGCGTCGGACGAACCAGCGACTGAAATCAGCTGGATGCCCTCGCCGGTCTGCGCGCCGGTGCCGTTGATGTTGTTGACCACGATGTTGCCGGTACCGGAACTATTGCCCGCGATCACCACCTTGTCCGAGGGGGAACTGTCATCGCCGAACACGGTGTTGAACACGAACGTGCCGCCCTGGCCGACGAAGTCGCCGTTGACGTTGAGGGTGTTGAAGGCCGTGCCATCGCCGAGCTTGACCGTACCGCCCAAACCGAGCGTCAGGTCGCCGATGCTGCTGTCGCCGGTGAGGTTCCAGCTGGCGCCGTTGGTGACGGTGGTATCGGCCGGGCCGGTGATGATGCCGTTGAGGGTGGCGTTGTCGGTGAAGGTCAAGGCTGCAGTCGCAGTATCCGCCACCAGAATATTGCCATTCAGCGTCGAATCGCTGACCAGGAAGCCGAGTTCAGCCGTGCCAACGGCTTCAAGAATGTTGCCGTTTCCGCCGCTCAACTCGGCGCCATTTCGCACAATGACCGTTGCGGGAATTGTGCCCGTGAACCCGGAAACGCGGATAGCGGGACCGCTACGCCCAACCACGCGGGATCCATCAACCACAGTTCCCCAGGTCGAGGTGTCCTGTCCACCTGGCTGGCCGACCTGACCGAGCCCGATACTGATGCCAGCGCGCTCCCCGGTGACCGTGCTGCCCGCGAGAATGTCAGCCCGGCCCCACCCGATGTTCACGCCGTAGCCTAGAGCGCCAGACGCCAGCGGTCGGCCATCGAGGATGCTGCCGGAAATGCTCACGATACCTCCGCCTTGAACGCTGACCGCCGAGCTCGCGCCAGTGATGGTGCTGTTACTTACACTCACCAACGACTGGGCAGCGCCCGCCGCCGCTAACTGCAAGCCTATCGACACGGCATTGGAAATAGACGAATTGGCGATCGTCGCTGCGCTGCTGACCACGCTGACACCGCCAGTTCCGGTGGCGCTGGTAATGGTTGCGCCATCCATCAACAAGGTTCCGCCGGAGAGCAGGGAAACCCTCTTTGCGGTAACGCCCGGTCTGATATCCAACGTGCCCGTCTGGACGTTGAATGTTTCCGTCGCCGGGAAATCGCCGGGATTCACCACGAGCGTCTGCCCCGCGGGAACGTCGGCGGCACTGGCAGAAGGAGACCAGGTACCGGATATCGCCCCGAACCCGGCAGCCAAGCCAAGAGCGATAGCGGCTGAGAGACGGGAGTGAGACGTGAGGCGTGACGAAACCTGCGGCATGGCTAGGTCCTTTTCGGTTGGAAAATGGCGATAAGTCATGGATCTGTATCTGGGCGTTCGGCACCCTTCGATCACGGCAGGATGATCCGAACACATTTTTTAACTACAACACGGGTCCCGAGGGGCGCTCGACGGCGCCCTCTCTGGATTCACCACGCCCGGCGCAGACCCAGCTGTGCCCCGGCGTCCTTGTAGCCGCTGTCGCCACGCTGCACCCGCAGGTCACCCCACGCAGACCAGCGCTGGCCCAGGCGCAGCTGCGCGCCGGCCTGTGCCTCATAGCGATTGGTGGGCAGGCGTGCATCCAGCCGCTCGCCATCGAAGCGCATCGCATCGCCGCGCTCGGTGTAGAGCCAGTTGACCGCCAGGAACGGCTGCACGCGGTTGCCCGAGGCGTTGTCATGTCCAAACAGGCGCACGCCGACACGGGATTCGAAGCCACCCGCGCGATCGTCTTCCACCACCGTGCCGTTCACTTCCTGCAGCGTGTCGCCCTTGTAATCGGTGTACGTCACCTGGGCCTGCGGCTGCAGATACCAGGTGCCCCGATCCGAGTTGGCGAAAGCCCAGCCGTAGCCGGCTTCAACGCTGGCCGCACGGGTGGTGGCGTCGTAGGTTTCGCGCGGCAGGTTGTTGCCCTGCACGCGGTTGTCGTAGCGGCCGTACTGCAGCCAGCCGTCGACGTAGAGCCCAGCGCTGTCCTCGGCGCTCTGCACCCAGGTGCCGTACAGGCCGACCGCATCGCCCTTGACCTTGCCGCGGGTGCCGTAGCCGGTGATCCGCGAGGTGGCCTGGGTCTCAGCTTCGCCGGTGGCCAGCATCAGCCCGATCTGGCCGCGGCCAGCCTGGCCCCAGCGATACAGATCACTGCCGATCTGCAGCACGTTGGTATGCGTGCGGGTATCGACCTGGCCGGCAATGGTGGTGTGCATTTGATCGCGGCCGACACGCGCCCACGCACCGGCGCCATCGTGCTCGAAGGCCGGCTCGCCACGGTCGTGGCGACGCTGCTGGAACATGTGCACGGCCGCTGCCTGGTTGGCCAGGTAGGCACCCGGCTCCGGGCGCAGCAGCGGGATCGGATCGGTCGGGCCGCCCGGATCAATCGGGTCCACAGGGGTCACCGGGGTACCCGGATCGGTCGGCGTGCCCGGATCGGTCGGGGTGCAAATCGGCAGCGACGGGTTCAGATCACACGGGTCACCGGTATAGGTGGAGCGCAGATACCAGGCACCGTCGTTCGGATTAGCTGCGCCGCCCTTGTACAGCAGATATTCGTAGATACCCGCCGTAGCACGGCCCGGCATCACGAAGCTGGCGTCGGACGAACCAGCGACTGAAATCAGCTGGATGCCCTCGCCGGTCTGCGCACCGG
>Ga0160437_1000026_pt1 | contig 124375 bp, 130 predicted proteins | sample HID1975I_E0MG_FD_108227 | JGI IMG/M metagenome (GOLD analysis project Ga0160437, IMG submission 108227) | Enriched soil microbial communities from UW Madison campus, WI, USA - HID1975I_E0 MG | ecosystem: Environmental > Terrestrial > Soil > Unclassified | place: USA: Madison, Wisconsin... | reverse complement strand
CCCCACGGACCCCACGGACCCCACGGACCCCACGGACCCCACGGACCCCACGGACCCCACGGACCCCACGGACCCCACGGTGCCGCCGAAGGCCGCAGCCTTCGAGATTGGTCAGGCTCCGCTCGACTATCTCGAGATCCCTGCAGCCGCGCCGTCAGTCTCTATGAGCCTCACGAACTCCGGCGACGGCGATGCCGACGACGTAACGGCGTCCATCTCACTGCCTGACGGCCTTACGTTCGCTGCACCAAGCGGTGGCACCGGCGGCTCGTCTCCGCTCGTAGCCGCCAAGCTGGGCACGTTCCTCAGGTTTGCCGCGGACTCATCCTTTGCCGCCGGCGACTGGCAGTGCACCCTCGATGGGTCGCGCTCCAGCGTGACGTGCGAACTCGGCGACCTGGCGGCCGGCGCCACCACGACGCTCACCCTTGACCTCGCCAGCGTGTCTGAAATCGAGTTGGGTGACGACGCCTGGACCACGTTCTCAGCATCAGCGAAGGACGTAGCGGCCAAGGAGTACAAGGTTCTGACTGGCGTTGCGTCCAACGACGAGGACCTCAAGGGCGACTACGCCAAGACGGGACACCTCGACGTCACGCAGGTGGGCGGCACCGTCATGGGCTGTGACCAGAGCAAGTCTTCGTGCCTCAGCATCATGAGGTTTGCGGGTACCGGCGTTGGCAGGGACACCCTCGTCAACCTGAACAACAACGACAATACGATGGTGGCGCTCAATACAGCGGGCGGGAAGTCGAACTCTGGCACGACCGCTTTGTCGATCCCCGCTGGGGCCAAGGTCAAGTACGCGCTGCTTGAATGGTCAGCCAACAGCTACCAGAAGGACGCCTGGAGCGGCGCCATCACCACCGCCCGCCTTCAGGCTCCCGGCGGTGACTACAAGACGGTGACCGCGGACGAGACCAACACGCACGCCGTCAATGGCATCTACTACTACCAGGCGCGCGCCAACGTCACCGCGGCCGTTGCGGCGGCGGGCAACGGGACGTACTCCGTAGCCGACATTGCGCTTGCGGCTGGCGGCAACCGCACCAACCTCTACGGCGGCTTCAGCCTCACCGTGGTTTACGAACTCCAGAGTCTCCCCACGTCGAGCGTCGCGGTGTTCACGGGCAGCCAGTGGGTCACGGGCAAGCAGTTTGCGGACTTCACCTTCAACGCCAAGTCCACGTCGACCGCCCGCGTTGGCTGGACCGCTTGGGACGCCGACCGTGGCTTCACCGGCGATCACATGTCTCTCGACTCGACGGACCTCACCCCGAACGGCTGGAATGGCACGGCGGTGGTCGCCCACAGCTCCCAGAACGCCGCCGACGCCACCGCGTTCGGCTCGCCCTTCGCCAACTCGCTCGGTGTTGACGCGAAGGACTTCGTCAAGGTCACCGGTATCAAGCCGGGCAAGCACACGCTGAAGGCGTGGACCGACGATGACACCTACCTGATCGGGTCGCTCACCGTCACGCTGACTTCCGGCGACTAACCCGGACTCCAGCGAACGCACCGCCCAACAGGACTGCGATCGCGGCCGCCTCGGCACCAAGGGGCGGTGCCTTGTCATAGCGCGCGGTCCGTACCGCCACCGGCGTTCCCAAGCTGGTTGGCTGGTAGCAGTGGCCGATGAAGTCATCGGGCCCCACTCGCGTTGAACGTGTCCACGCTTGCGCTTGAGCGAGAGTCCCGTCTGCGGCCGCGGCGAGCTGCGTTGGCGAGAATGCAGCTGCGTCAACTGCCCACACGAGTGGCGAGGCAAAAGCCATCCAGGCAATGTCGTCGGTGTGCCGACGGCTGACCTCCACCGCCTCGTCAGAGCAGATATACGCCGGCCTCCCGCCCGCGTACGTGGGCAGGAACCGGTGATAGGTGACCTCTTCCGTGACCGTCGTCTGGGGAATCATTGCGGCCACCACCGCTAGCGGCGCCAGGGCGATAGCCGCCACCGTCACGGCCGCCAAAGGCGCGGGCCATGCCCGCCGCCCATTGCTCACTGCACACCCAAACCACGCGCTCGCAGCCCCAACCAGTGCAAGCACTACGAGCGTCGGGATGGTGCCTGACTCGCCCCATCGTTCAAGGCGACCCGCCACGAGCACGCCCGGGACGCTTGCCAGCGCGAGGACGCCGCCAGCAGCGCCCACGATCAGCCATCTGGCCGCGCGCTCGTCCCATACGCCTCGCACCGGACTAGCGCCAGCCCACGCTGCGGCCACGGCCGTGGTCAGGGCAGCTGCTACTAACAAGACAGTAGAGCCCCAGGCGCCGCCCGTGATCAGCAACGTGGCAGCGGCCGCGAGCGTCGGAACAACCAAGCACGCCAGGAACGCAAGTCGCCAGTTGCGGTCCCGAAAGGCCGTGAGCGCCGCGTCGCGCACCGGATGCCGAGGCGGGCTCGGCTCAAAACTCTCGATCGCGACGTGGTCGGCATCGAGCGAAACTGTGAAGACCACCGTTTGGCCCATGGGTCAACGCTACGACCAGCCGCACTGCACCGCTAGACGATGACGCCCGAGTGTGCGCGAGGACGAACGATGAACCACAGCGCGAGGTGCGCGATGGCGAGCGCCCCAATCATCACCGAGGCCATGCTCACCACGGACACGCCGAGCGCGCCAACGAGCGGAGTCACGAGTCCGGGAAGCAGCGAATTGAGGGCCCCGATCAGCGACGCAGCAGTGCCCGCCTCCTCTGCGTGGTTGGCGAGCGCGGTGACCTGCACCGTCGGCATGATGATGCCCAGCGGTGACACCACAAAGAACAGTGAGGCGAGCACCCAGGCGAGCGGTCCGCCCGCCAGGCCGCAGATCAACAGGGACACCGCACCGGCCGTCATGATGAGCAGACCTGCCGTAGCCACCGACTTGGGCGCAAATCGGCGCATGAGCCGCGCCGAGATCTGGGTAGCTGCGACCAGACCGAGCGAGTTCACGCCGAATGCGATGCCGTACTGCTGCGCGGTCAACCCGAACACGTCCTGGAGCAGGAACGAACTCGACGAAAGGTAGCTGAAGAGCGCGGTGAAGACCATTGAGCCCAAGATCGCCGCGCCTACAAAGGCGCCGTCGCGCGCAAGGTGACGGTAGCGTCGGGCAACCGCGCGGCCAGAGAAGATCCCCCGGCGGTCGGCAGGCAGGGTCTCGATCATGAAGAACGCGGAGACAATAACCATCACCAGGCCGTAGCCGGCGAGCACAACGAACACCCCGCGCCAGTCGATCACGCGCAACAGTTGCGACCCGATGACGGGAGCCAAGACGGGGGCGAGGCCCCAGACGAGCGCGAGCCGCGACAGCATGCGGATGAGGCGCTGACCCGAGAACAGGTCGCGCACGATTGCCATTGCCACGACGCCAGAGCCGGCGGCGCCGATGCCCTGGAAGACGCGGCCCACCGTGACGAGCTCGACTGTGGGCGCGAAGGCGACCGCGAACGAGGCGAGCACGTGGACGCCGGTCGCGATGAGCAGGGGCTTGCGGCGCCCAAAGGCGTCTGCAAGAGGGCCGACGATGAGCTGACCCAGAGCGAAGCCGATAAGCGTCGCAGTCAGCGTGATCTGGATCGCAGCGTCGGACGCGTGCAGTTCCGCGGCGACAGTGGGAAACGCCGGCAGGTACAGGTCGATCGTGAACGGCCCAAGCGCGCTCAGCGCGCCAAGGATGAGGATGTACTTGAGGCGCTGCGCGCTCGAGAACGTGTCGCCGCGAGATGGCTCAACGGCGACAGCCTCAACGGCGTCGGCTTTGGTGGCAGACATGTGCGCGCTCAAACTTCCTGATGGTGCTGGTTCGTGGGGCGGCACCGTTGCCGGCAGCGGTACACGACTCGCGCTGCGACGAGTACAACTTTACCAAGTGGTAGGGCATTCCTGGAAGTAGCACAAAGTTACGACGATCGAGGGCGCCGCCACGCGACACTTCCTGGTGAGCGGACCCGTGCGCGACGCACCTAAGGCAACTACAGGATCACGCCACGGCCTCGAGCCGCACCTCAGTCATCAATAGGAGACCTGCGCGCGGAACCAGCCACATTGAGCGCCCCGGGCTAGAGCGAGAGCAGCCTCAACTCTTCGTCGCCTGCGCGTTGACCTCATAAGAGGTGTTGGTCGCCTCGAAGAAGTTCACGAGCTGCAGCGTGTCGTTCGCCGCCGCCATCCACTTGGCCGGGTTGGACACGTTGTAGTGCGCGTCGAACCCGAGCTCCTCAAGACGCCGGTCTGCCAGGTACTTGACGTACTGGTTCACGTAGTCCGCGTTGAGGCCGAGGATGCCGGTGGGAAGAAGGTCGCGGTTGTACGCCTCCTCCATTTCCACGGCGTTGAGAATCATCTGGCGGATCTCTTCGGCGAACTCGGCGTCCTGAAGGTCCTCGTTCTCCTCGAGCACGGTGAGGATCAGGTTGATGCCGAACTGCAGATGCAGCGATTCATCGCGGATGATCCAGTCCATGAGCGAGCCGAAGTTGCGCAGCAGGTTCCGCTGGCGGAAGCTCAGCGCCACCATGAAGCCCGAGTAGAACCAGATCCCCTCAAGGATGATGTTGTAGGCGATGAGGTTGCGGACAAAGTCCTTCTTGCCCTCGGTGGTGGTGATGTCCAGGGTGTCCTCGGTCATGCGCTTGATGAACTTGACCTCGAACTCCTCCTTCGCCGCCATGGAGGGAACCTCTACGTGGGACTCGTACGCGGCGTCGCGGTCGATCGGGAACGTCTCGAGGACGTACTCGAACGACATGCAGTGGTTCGCCTCTTCCCACATCTGCTTGGCCAAGTACAGGTGGCACTCAGGCGCGTTGATGTAGGGGTACACGCCAAAAGCCAGCGCCTTGTTGACGAGCAACTCGTTGGGGTTGAAGTAGGACATCAGGTGCGTGACGGCGTGCTTCTCTTCCGCCGTCATCTTCTTGAAGTCCGCGAGGTCTTCACCAAGCTGGATCTCGTTGGGGAACCACGTGTTCGCCACGGCCTGGTTATAGAGGTCGTACGCCCACGGGTACGTGATGGGCTTGAGCAGCAGTCCGTCCTGGATGCCGGTGCCGAGGATTCCCATGTTCTTAACTCCTGAAGTCGTGGTTGATTACTGGCACGACTCGCACTGGAGCCGCTCCATCGGGTCCACTGGGCACGCTACTCCGCCAACCAGTTCGCTGTCGTCGCTCAGCACCTCGAAGGCCGTGGCGCCATCCGGGATGTCGCTGGCCGACGCCGTGGCCGGCTCCTCCTGAGGCGCCGCCTCTGGCAGGGCGGCCGGGGGGAGGTCGGGCTGGCTAGCGGGCGCTGCGGCGAACGCCTGGGCGGCGACCGCGCTCAGCACCGACGAGGGGGCAACGATTGGCGTAGGCGCCGTCGTGGGAGCATCCGCGACGGACACCGACGCGCCCTCGACGATCTCGTCGACCGCGGGCTCCGCGACGGGAGCTGCGGCGGCCGCGGCGCCAAAGCCCTTACGGGCGGGCGCCTCGGCAACCGAAACCTCGGCAACCGAAACCTCGCCAACCGAAACCTCGGCAACTGGCGACTCGGCGACTGCGTCGGTCGCCTTCTTGGCACCGCCAAAGCCGCCGAAGCCGCGCTTTGCGGGGGCCGCGCCGCCAGACGACTTGGCGACCTGGCCGGCGCCTGCAGCGGAGCCGGTCGAGGCAAGGCGCTCGGCCTTGTTGACACGAACCGTGGACTGCTCGGCGGTGTGGCGCGGCTTCATGTGGAGGTAGTACGTAGTCTTCACGCCGCGCTCCCATGCCGCCGAGTACAGCGCCATCATGTTGTCGACGTCGCGGTCCTCGAGGTAGATGTTGCGGCTGATCGCCTGGTCGATCCACTTCTGGGCACGAGCTGCGACCTCGATGAAGGCGTAAGGCGAGAGCTGGAACGAGGTCTTGTAGACGTCCTTGAGGTGCTGGGGAACCTCGTCGAGCTGCGAGAGGTCACCCTGCACGGCGAGGAGGTCGTCCTTGACCGACTCCCACAGGCCGATGTCCTGAAGGTCCTTCACGAGGTTGCGGTTGACCTCGAGGAACTTGCCGGAGGACGTTGCACGGCTGAAGATCTGGGAGAACTGGGGGTCGAAGCCCGGCGTGGTGCCAGCGACGAGGCCGATGGACGCGGTGGGCGCCACCGCCATGAGGGTGGCGTTGCGGATGCCGCCCTTGACCTTGGCGCGCAGCGCGTCCCAGTCCTGGCGGACGGTGCGGTCCACCGTGATGGCGACGCCACGGTCGGCCTCCGCCTCGGCGATGGTGTCGAAAGGCACCTTGCCCTTGGACCAGCCGGAGCCCTCGAAGTTGGCGTAGGAGCCACGCTCGCGGGCGAGGTCGGCGGACTCGTCGATGGCGTGGAAGGAAACGAACTCGACAATCTCGTCGATGAGTTCGTACGCCTCCTCCGACTCGTACGCGAGGCCCAGGCGCTCGGAGATGTCGGTGAAGCCCATGACGCCAAGGCCGATGGCGCGGTTCTCACGGTTGGCGAACTCGGACTCGGGGACGGAGCTGAGCGTGATGTCGACGAGGTTGTCGAGCTGGCGCACCGCGAGGCGCGTCGACTCCTTCATGCGCTCCCAGTCGATCTTGCCGTCGACCAGGTGCGTCGAGAGGTTGACCGATGCGAGGTTGCACACCGCGATGTTCTCTCGGTCCTGCGGCAGGCAGATCTCGGTGCACAGGTTGGACAGGTGGATCGTGCCCGTGTTGGTGTTGAGGGCGCGCAGGTTGATGGTGTCCTTCCAGGTCAGCCACGGGTGCGAAGAACCCTGCAGCATGACGAGGATCGACTTGTACTGCTCGCGAGCGCGCATCTTCTTGAAGGTGCGCATCTTGCCGGCCTCGGCGAGCGCAACGTACTGGCCGTAGCGCGCAGAGAACTCTGAGCCGACGAGCTCAACGAGGTCGGGCGCTTCCGCAGGGTCGAAGAGGTACCAGTCCTGGTCGTCCTGGACGCGCTTCATGAACTCGTCGGAGATCCACACGGCGGTGTTGGCAGTACGGGTGCGGCGGTAGGGGTCGCCGGAGTTCTGCCGCAGGTCAAGGAACTGCGCAAAGTCGAGGTGCCAGTTCTCCATGTAGAAGCACAGCGCGCCGAACTTCTTGCCGCCGCGGCTCACCGCGCGCAGCGTGGAGTCGATGGTGTGCATGAATGGGATGGGGCCCGTTGACGTGGTGTTGTTGGACTTGATCGGCGAGCCCTCGGAGCGCAGCTTCGTGACAGAAAGTCCGATGCCGCCCGTGCCCTTGGTGAGCCACATGACGTCGCGGACGGACTTGGCGATGTGCTCTATGTCGTCTTCCATCTGCATCACGAAGCAGTTGGAGAGCTGCGGGTAGGACGTGCCTGCGTTGACCAGCGTGGAACCTGCCGGCAGGTAGTCGAGCTTGGAGATCTTGTCGTAGAACTGCAGAGCCATCTCTGTGGGGTTCGCTTCATTGAGCGACAGGCCCATGCACACGCGCATCCAGAAGTACTGCGGCACCTCGAGCGCCTTGCCGTGGCGGTCGGTGATCATGTAGCGATTGCGCATCGTGACCGTGCCGATGTACTTCAGAAGGTCGTCGCGCGTATGGTCGATCGCCGCCGCGAGAGCGTCGAGGTCGAAGATCGACTCGAGGCGAGTGTCGAGCAGGCCCTCCTCTACGGCGTCGCGAATGTAGCCGGGGAAGCGCGCCTGGTGCAGCAGCGCGAGCTCGAGCTCGGACTCGTAGCCGCCGAGCACGCGCTTGTAGATGACCTTGCGCAGCAGACGCGCAGCGATCACGTCGAAATTGGGGTCGTCCTTGACGTTCTGGACGGCGACGCCGATCGCCGCCTCATCGAGTTGCTCCGTGGTGATGCCGTCGAAGAGCGTGATGGCCAGTTCGGTGGCCACCTGGGTGGTCATCGAGATCTGGTCGGGGAGGCCGATCGCCGCGCGCTCGATCGCCTTGTTGATGCGGTCGGCGTTGTAGGGCTCACGTGTGCCGTCGCGCTTGGTGACGTGAATACCAGTGCGGATCGCGCCGCTGTCTGCTGGCGCCTCGGACTCGGCTGCGGTGTTCTCGGTGATCGTCACGGCGCTCCCCTTTGGTTGTGATCCAAATCGTGTGATCTGGTGGCCCTCGCGGGCCGGATTATTGACGGCGTTTGCGGCTCTGATGCGGCGGCTGAGCCCTCCTGCGGGCCACTACGTCGTCAACTCGAGGCGTAGATACGAACTTAGTACGAATTACAACCGTGTGCAACTAGATATAGGGGTTGATTTTGAGATTCGCCCCAAGATGTTGTGGTTCTGTTGAAAACCTGTGCATAGAGTTGTGGACTGCTCGGCGTGTCTTCCACACGCCAGGCGGATACCTGTTGAACACTCTGCGACCGGCTCTTCATGCCCACCTGACAAGCGTCCCACAGCGGTCTGACATGCCAGCAGGCCAAAGCGTCGGGCCGGGAGCCACGACACTCGCGCTCCTCCCCTGCCGTTTCCGTGTCTGGTGGTCGTGAAACCGAGTTCTCACGACCACCAGACACGGAAACAGGTGGGCTGGGTACCGGCAATGCTCCCTGTCCTCGCAAACGCGGCCCGACGCCGTTGCGACGCAGGCGCCCACGTCACCCCGGCGTCGGCCAGAGGAGGCGGCTCAGCCCTTAACCGCGCCGCCCAAGCCAGCGGACCGCAAGAACACCCGCTGGAACATGAGGAACATGACGACGGGGATGATGGTCGCGATCGCGAGCGCAGCGAGGAACACATCGAGCTCGGTCTGCGACGCGACCGCTGGGAGCCGGACTGACAGCGGTTGCCGAGCGGGATCGGGAAGCACGAGCATCGGCCACAGGAAGTCCTTCCAGGCCGCGATGATCGCGAACACAGACACGACGCCGAGGATCGGCTTCGACATGGGAATCACCACGGACCAGAACAGTCGGAACGGCCCCGCGCCGTCGGTGCGCGCGGCCTCGATGACGTCACGCGGAAGGTTGTCGAAGAATCGCTTCACCAACATGATGTTGAACGCGTTCGCGGCCATCGGCAGCCACACCGCGAGGTAGTTGTTGAGGAGCGAGAAGTCGCGCCCCAGCAGCGGCGGGTTCACGATCGTCAGGTACAGCGGCACCAGCAGCACCACTGCAGGAATGAACAAGGTGGCGAGCACCATTGCGTTCAACAGACCCGCGTAACGCGGCTTCAGGATCGACAGCGTGTAAGCCCCCGTGGTCGCGATGAGCAGCTGGAAGGCCCACGCGCCGGCGGCGATCACCACGGTGTTGAAGAAGTACTGATCAATGTGGATGTCGTTCCACGCTTGCGAGAGGTTCGCCCAGTCAATGCCGTTTGGCCATAGCCGGAACGGCTGCTGAAGCGTGTCTTGGGTTGGCGTCACCGCCGACTTCGCGAGCCACAGCAGCGGGCCAAGGCCCACCAACACCAGCGACCCAGCAAGGAACACGTGGACAAACCGCAGAGTACGGCGCACGCCGGGCTGCCGACGTTCGGCGCTCGAGATGATCGAGCGGTCAGCAGCGAGCAGGGAGCCTGCGCGCCGCCGTTCGCGCCAAGAAATGAGTCGCCCGCGGCCCACTTCCAACGGCTCGGAGTCGTGATCAGACTCCGGGGCCAGAACCAGCTCGGGAGCCCGTGAGAATCCGGTCTGCGTCATGAGGTGCTCCAACGGCTAGTGAGGCGGAAGTACACCCAACTCAGTGCGGCGAGGAACAGCGCGAGCATCACCGATAGCGCGGTCGCCATGCCGTAGTTGCCGCCCAGGGAGTTCGTGAAGGCGTAGTCGTAGATGAGAAGCAGGATCGTCGTCGTCGCATGGACGGGACCGCCGCCGGTGAAGAGGAAGGGCTCAAGGAACACCTGCGCGGTCGCGAGGATCTGCAGGATGAGCATCACGAAGATCACCCCGCGCATCTGCGGGAGCGTCACGTGCCAGATCTTGCGCCAGATGCCGGCTCCGTCAACCTCGGCCGCGTCGTAGAGCTCCGGCGGCACGATCAGCAGGGCGGCCAGGTAGATGATGATCGAGCCTCCAGCGGCGGCCCACGTCGCCTCGATCACGAGGGCGGGCATCGCCTGGGTCTGGCTCTGCAGGAACGGCTGCGGCGGGATCCCCACCCACCCGAGCATCGTGTTGAACACGCCCTGCGGCGACGCGTCATAGAACACTTTCCACAGCAGCACCGCGACCACCGGCGGGATCACCACGGGCAGATACGCGAGCGCCGAGTAGATCCCCTTGCCGCGGCGCACCTCACTCATCAGCACGGCCATGATGATCGGCACCGGGAATCCCAGCACCAGCGCGAGCAGCGCGAAGTAGCCCGTGTTGAGCACTGCCGTGCCAAGCAACGGATCGCGCAGCACCGCCGCAAAATTGTCCAGCCCCACCCAGGTAGAGGTGATGAGGTTGGTCTTCTGGAAGCTCATGATCACCGAACGGATGATGGGCAACCAGCTGAAGATCGTGAAGACAAAGATCAGCGGCAATGCGAAGAGCAGGGTGGTCAGGCCACCGCTCTTCACCCACGTCACGGGATTTCCGGCCCGACGCTGACGCACCTTTGGCGGGCGGGTTCCGCTCACCTGGGGTGTGGTTGCCATGTCTCTCCTTCGAGTGGTTGGTGGCCGGCGCGGCTTGCGCCGCGCCGGCCACCGTCAGTATTACTGGTCGAGCAGGGCCTGCACGTCGACGTCTGCCTGAGTCAGGAGGGCGTCGATGTTGGCGTTCTTGTCCGTGAGGACGGCCTGCACGATCGGGTCGAGCTTGGCGTAGACCTCTTGGGTCTTGCCCTTAGCCTCGCCAACGGGCGTCTGGTTCCAGATGTTGTCCGTGAAGGGCTTCATCTGGTCGCGGGGCACGTTGATGTAGGGCTCAATCCAGGTGAGGGACTCCTCATAGAGTTCCTTGCTGAGCACCGGCAGCACCGGGGTGCCAACGGCCTGGCCAGAGTCGGACAGCGCTTTGGCGTCAGCCACCGCGGCGTCCTCGTTCATGAGCTTCTGCATGTAGTACCAGTCGATCCACTTGACGGCCGCAGCCTTGGTCGCGTCGTCGATGGTGGGGCTCACCACGGCGACGTCGCCGCCACCGAGCGTTCCGGCGTCGGCCCCGTCAAGCGGAACCACGGTGAGGCCGTACTGCTCTGGCTTCATTCCGAAGTCACGCACCAGGGCGGTGTAGACGTCGGAGCCGGAGGTGTACATGCCGATGTTGCCGGCTGCGAACTCCTGGTTGATCGTGCCCCAGTCGAGGTCGAACTTGGCGCCGAACGAGTTGTCCTCCCAGCGGAGGTCGTGCAGGAACTGCAGCGCGGCCTTGGTACCAGGGTTGTTGATCGTCGACGTGTAGGTGCCGTCACCGTTGTCCACCTGCGTGCGGCCACCGCGAGCGATCGTCGCCGCCGTGAGCTGCCACCCACCGGTGTTGTTGATCGCCATCTGCGCGTAGCCGGCCTTGCCGGTCTTCTCCGCGATGATCTTGGCGTCGGCCCTGACCTCGTCCCACGTGGTGGGAGGGCTGTCGGGGTCGAGGCCGGCCTGCGTGAACAGGTCGCGGTTGTAGTGCAGACCCATCGCGTACGCCTGCCGCGGGAAGCCGTAGTAGTGGCCGTCCGTGCCGGTGACGCCGTCGAGGATGATCGGGTTGAACTTGTCCGTGTAGCCCAGGGCGTTCATCTCATCCGTGAGGTCCATGAGCTGGCCGTTCTCGAGCAGCGTCTTCGTGTCCGTGAAGGGCACGGTGAAGACGTCGGGAAGGCTGCCGCCCGCGAGCTGAACCGCGAACGTGGGACCAGTCCACTCGTACTCGACACCGATGATGTCGATGTCGGGGTTGAGGTCCTCGAACTGCTTCTCCTGGACGGCGAACGCCTCGTATGCGGCGGCGTCGGCTCCCGGCGGGAAGGTGGCGACGCGAAGCTCGATCTTCTCGCCGTCTCCGTTGCCCGTTCCCGGGCTTCCGCTGTTGCTTTCGTCGGGAGTGCAGGCCGTCAGGAGCAGCGCCCCGGCGGCGAGTGTCACGCCCGCGATCGCGGTCTTGCGACCGATCGACATCATTGTCATTCTCCTTTGGTTGGGCGCGCCGTCAGGCGCTCTCGACACCGTGCGGCGCAACCTCGAGCCATACGGTGCAGTCTGGTGGCAGCGCCCCGTCCACGAGTTCTGCACTCGCAGTGAGGACGCCGATGTGGTCCGGCAGCGGAACTGGAGAGCTGCCGAAATTGGTGAGGCACACGGTGCCGGCGCCGCGCCGAAAGGCGAGCACAGCGTCGGGCATCTCAAGCCACGCGAACTCGCCGGCGAGGAGATCCTCGCTTGCGCGCCGCGTGGCGAGAGCCGTGCGGTAGAGGGTGAGCATGGATTCCGTAGAGGCGGCCTGCGCCTCAACGCTTAGGGAGCTCCAGTCGCCGGGCTGCGGGAGCCACGGAGCGGAGCCGTCTGCGGGGCCAAAGCCCAGCGAGACGCCGCCGCGCGTCCAGGGGAGGGGCACGCGGCAGCCGTCTCGGCCGGGATCCACGCCTCCCGAACGGAAGTGCATGGGGTCCTCGATGAACTCGGCTGGCACGTCGGCCTCCGGAAGGCCCAGCTCATCTCCCTGGTAGATGTAGAGGCAACCGGGCAGGGCGGCCGTCAGCAGGGCTGCGGCGCGGGCGCGGCGCGTGCCGAGTTCGCGATCCGTGGGGGTGCCGAAGCGCTTGCGGTCGAAGGCGAAAGACGTGTCCTCGCGGCCGTAGCGAGTGACCGGTCGCGTGATGTCGTGGTTGCTGAGAACCCACGTGGCGGGGGCGCCAACTGGGGCGTGCTCGGCGAGCGTTCGCTCGATGCTCCCGCGCATCGTCTCCGCATCCCAGGGCTGGGTCATGAAGTCGAAGTTGAAGGCCGTGTGCATCTCGTCCTTGCGCAGGTAGCGCGCAAAGCGCGCCGCGTCTTCGAGCCAGACCTCGCCCACGAGGATGCGTGGGGGGTCGTACTGGTCGGCAACGGCTCGCCAGCCGCGATAGACGTCGTGAATCTCGTCGCGGTCGATGTGCGGGTGCATGGCCTCCGTGGCCGGCTCAGGCAGCGGTCCCAACTCTGGGTCCTTGATGATCATGGCCGCCGAGTCGATGCGCACGCCCGCTACTCCGCGGTCGAACCAGAAACGCAGGATGTCGAGGTGCTCCTTGACGACGTCCGGGTGGTTCCAATTGAGGTCCGGCTGCTCGGCGGTGAAGAGGTGCAGGTACCACTCGCCGGGCGTGCCGTCTGGGTTGGTCGTTCGGCTCCAGGTCTCGCCCTGGAAGCTCGACACCCAGGCCGTTGGGATCTCGTTGCCGCTCTCGCCGCCGCCGCTGCGGAACCAGAACCGCTCACGCTCGGGGCTGCCAGGGCCGGCCGCGAGGGCGGCCTGGAACCAGGGATGCTGGTCGCTCACGTGATTGGGCACGATGTCGACGATGGTGCGGATGCCGAGCTCGTCTGCCTCGTGGATGAGCAGCTCCGCCTCCTCGAGCGTGCCGAACATCGGGTGGATGGCGCGATAGTCGCTCACGTCGTAGCCGCCGTCGGCCAGCGGGCTCGCGTACCAAGGGTTGAACCAGATCGCATCCACTCCCAGGTCGCGGAGGTACGGCAGCCGGCTGCGCACTCCGGCGAGGTCACCCGTGCCGTCGCCGTCGGCGTCGGCGAAGGAGCGCACGTAGACCTGATAAATCACCGCGGAGCGCCACCACTCGTGGCCCTGGGCTTCGCCCGTGGCGTCGGTGCCCGACGCTGCTGTGGCGGCGGCTTCAGGCGTCGCCTGCACGGCTGGCTGGGTGAGGACTTCGCTGTCCACTTCGCTCCTAACGGTGTCTTGATCTGGAGTCACCGTAACTTGCCGACAGTTTGCGCGCAAGTTTTTGCTATGCGCAAGAAAGATTGCGATTTGGTAACGGATCGGTTAGTAACGTTTCGACTGTGGCTTGCGGGCGGCGGGCACCCCGCTGGCGCTCCGTTGCGGCCGCGTCAGGCCTTCGCGCCAGCGCGCAGCGCGCCTGCCGTGCAACTGCGCACGGGTCCCGTCACCCTGCGCGGAGTCGCAGCGTCTCGTGCGCTGCACCCTGGCGGTCAAGAAGCGCTGCGATGCGCTGGATCGCAGCATCTTGTGACCGCAGGGACGCAACCCGCGGAGCTGACTTGCGGCCCGACGGTGGTGTCGGGCTGGCCGCCCCGGCTAGTTGCGCGCGGGTCCCGTTGAGCCACGAAGCACGAGCTCGGGCTCGAACAGTAGCTCGTCACCCACGTGCATCGTGCCTGCTATCTGTCCCAAAAGTAGGTCGATCACGGTCCGGCCCATCGCATCGATCGGCTGGCGCACCGTAGTCAGAGGCGGCTCGGTGAAGCTCATGAGGATGGAGTCGTCGAAGCCGACGATCGACACGTCGCCCGGCACATCGAGTCCCAAGCGGCGCGCGGCCCGCACTGCGCCTAGGGCGAGCGGGTCGGAGGCACACACCACGCCCGTGCAACCCGCTGCGAACAGTCGCGACGCGCCGGCCTGGCCGGACTCGATCGAGTAGAGCCCGTTGACGACAAGTGCGGGATCCAGCGGTGCGCCGAGCCGAGCGAGAGTTCGCTCAGCTCCTTCGCGCTTTCGCTTGGACGGCTGGTGACCCACCGGACCAAGCAGCAGCCCGATGCGGCGGTGGCCCAACTGGTGCAGATGGCTCACTGCCTGCTCCGCCGCAGACGCGTCGTCGGTGGAGATGGTGGCAAAGTCAATGCCCGGTACTGGGGCACTTACCAGGACTGTTGGCAGATTGACCTTGCGCAGCCGCTCGTAGTGCTCGTGCGGCGCGTCGGTTTCGGTGTAGTTGCCGCCAACAAAGATCACGCCGCTGACCTGCTGGGCGAGCATGAGGTCCACGTAGTCGGACTCGGTGATGCCGCCAGAGTTCTGAGTGCACAGGAGTGGGGTGTAGCCGTTCTGCGTGAGCCCTCCACTGACGATCTCCGCGAGCGCGGGGAAGATGGGGTTCTGGAGTTCGGGCAACACCAGCGCCACGAGCCGGGCTCGCGCGCCGCGCAACTTCGAGGGCCTCTCGTAGCCGAGCACATCGAGGGCCGTCAGCACGGCCTGGCGCGTAGCTTCGGACACTCCCGGCTTGCCGTTGAGGACACGAGAAACGGTCGCCTCGGAGACGCCGACCTTGGCGGCTACCTCTGCAAGTCGCCTTGACATGACGACAATCTTACGCAAACTCTTGCGTGATTGCGCAAGTCCTTACGCGAACCTGCAGCGGGACCCGGCGACTTTGCGCAGGGTGACGCGGGCCACGCGACCTACGCGAGCCCGTACAACCTGTCCCCTGCGTCACCAAGGCCAGGCACGATGTACCCGTTCTCGTTGAGCCGCTCATCGACGCACGCGACAACAACAGAAACCTCGGCCCGGTCGCCAACGAGCGAGCGCACATGCTCAATGCCCTCGGGCGCGGCCAAGAGACACACGCACGTGACGTCGGTGGCTCCGCGCTCGAGCACGTAGTCGATCGCGGCAACGAGCGAGCCCCCGGTCGCCAGCATCGGATCGAGGATGAACACCTGGCGTCCATCGAGCCTCTCGGGCAGCCGGTTCGCGTAGGTGATCGCCTCGAGAGTCTCCTCATCGCGCTTGAGCCCAAGGAAGCCCACTTCCGCAGAAGGCACCACGCGCATGAGCCCCTCGAGCATCCCTAGCCCCGCGCGGAGGATCGGGACGATGAGCGGCCGCGGGTCCGCGAGCCGCGTCCCCACAGTGGTGGTCAGTGGCGTCTCGACCGCATGGTCCTCCACCCGGATGTTGCGCGTCGCCTCATACGCGAGCAGCGCCACGAGCTCCTCAACGAGCTGGCGGAAGATCGGCGAGGAGGTGTTCTTGTCCCGCAGCACGGTGATCTTGTGGCGGACGAGCGGGTGGTCGGCGACGTGCAGCTGCATGGCACCAACGTACCGCGCTCTCCCCTCCTACTAGCCTGGTTGCGTGAGCCAGTACGACGCTGCGATGAGTAGGGCGCTCGAGCTCGCCGTCGCCGCGGCGCAGGCGGGAGATGTCCCCGTGGGGGCCGTGGTTCTCGACTCGGCCGGCACCATCATCGGCGAGGGCCACAACCAGCGCGAACTTGCGCACGACCCCACTGCCCACGCTGAGGTGCTTGCCCTACGCGACGCGGCCACAGCGTCGGGCAGCTGGCGACTGGACGGGTGCACCCTGGTGGTCACCCTGGAGCCATGCCTCATGTGCGCAGGGGCGCTGCTTGCCGCGCGCGTGCCACGCCTCGTCATCGGCGCGTGGGACGACAAGGCTGGCGCCACCGGCAGCAAGTGGGACGTTGTGCGCGACTCCCGGATCGGCTCCAAGGTCGAGGTGATCTCTGGAGTCAGGGCAGACGAATCCGCCGCCCTGCTCCAGAAATTCTTCGAGTCGCGCCGCTAGCCGACCGTCAGCGTGGCCGCGAGCGAAGCCGTCGAGTCACCGCCCACCCAGATGTCGAAGACCGTGGCCTCCTGGACAAAGCCGCGCGTCGCCGCACTCCAGTAGGTGAGTTCCGCAGGCGTGAGCTCGAACGTCACCGTCTGGGTCTCGCCCGGTGCGAACTCCACGCGACGGAAGCCCTTGAGTTCACGCACCGGACGTGCCGCCGAGCCGAACCGCTGATGGATGTACAACTGCACCACCTCGTCGGCCTCGATGCGCGAGGTATTGGTGACGTCCACCGAAACCTCAACCGACTCGCCCACCGCGATCGCCTCGCGTGACACTCGCAGGTTCGCGTACTCAAACGAGGCATAGGAAAGGCCAAAGCCGAATGGGAACAGGGGCACGGAGGCGTCGTCCCAGTACCGCGCGGTCGCGCCCTGCGGCTGGAACGTAGTGGAGTGCGCGTAGTAGAGCGGCACCTGGCCAACGTGCTGCGGCCACGTGAATGGCAGGCGCCCGGCAGGGCTGAACTCGCCAAGCAGGGCCGACGCTACGGCCTCGCCTCCGCGCGTGCCCGGGTGCCAGACGTCGAGGATCGCGCTGACGTTTTCGCTCGCCCAGCGAAGGTCAAGCGGTCGAGCCGACATGACTAGCAGCACAACGCGAGTGCCCGTCGCGGCGATCGCCTCGAGCTGCGCCACCTGGGCTGGCGGCAGCTCGAGCGTCGAGCGCGAGGCGAGCTCTCCCGACTGCGTCTGACGCTCACCAACCACGACGATCGTCACGTCCGACTCGGCCGCGAGCGCCACGGCCTTCGTGGCCTCGGCCTCGTCGTCGTAATCGGCTGGAGTCGCGTCGGAAGGGTGGGTCGCATCGTCGAAGAAGGACTTGAAGAGCTTCTCGGGAACGCTGGCACCCGGGGCGAAACTCACCGTCACATCCGGCCCGACGGCGGCGTCCAGGGCCTCGAGGATCGTCACCGTGTCTTCAGTAACGTGGTCGAAGGACCACGACCCGAGCGTGTCCCGCTTGCTCGCGGCGAGTTGTCCGATCACGGCGACCTTGGAAATCGCCGTGCGGTCCAACGGCAGCACGCCATCGTTCTTGAGCAGCACGAGCGAGTGCTCGGCGGCACGCCGGGCCGCCTCCCCGTGCTCTGGGGCACCGAGCACCTCGGCGCCAAGCGCCTCGTCCGTGTAGGGGTTCTCGAAGAGGCCAAGACGGAACTTGGCGGTCAGCACGCGGGAAACGGAAGCGTCGAGCACGGCGACGTCCACGCGCCCGTCAGCCACAGCGTCGGGCAGGAAGCCATACGCGGGCTGGAGCATCGTCATCTCCATGTCGAGGCCGGCGTTGAGTGCTCGCACGCCGGCGTCCGGCTGATCCTTGGCGAAGCGCTGCGCCTCGAGCGAGTGGGCGGCGTTCGCGTCGCTCACCACCCAACCGTCGAAGCCCCAGGTGTCGCGGAGCACTTCGGTGAGCAGCCACTTGTTGCCGGTGGCGGGCACGCCGTTGAGCTCCATGTAGGCGCTCATGATGTTGCCGGCGCCGGCATCGATCGCGGCCTTGAACGGGGGCAGGTAGACGTTCCAGAGTTCGGAGTCCGAGATCTCCGCCTCCTCGTAGTCGCGGCCGCCAACCGCCGCGCCGTAGCCGGCAAAGTGCTTGGGGCCGGCGATGACGTTCTCGCTTCCGAGGTCACCTTGGAAGCCACGCACCTGCGCGGCCGCAACCTTGCCACCCAGGTACGGGTCCTCACCGGCACCCTCGAACATGCGGCCCCAGCGGGGGTCGCGCGCGATGTCGACCATAGGGGCGAAGGTCCAGTGGATGCCGTTGGCGCGGGCCTCGCGGGCGGCCACGGCCTGCGCCGCCTCGATCGTCTCGGGGTCCCACGTTGCGGCAAGGCCAATTGGTGCAGGGAAGATCGTTCGCATGCCGTGGATCACGTCAAAGCCGAAGATGAGCGGGATGCCGAGGCGGCTCTCCTCGACGGCACGGCGCTGAATGCGGTTCGCGTTCGCGGCGTCACGCACAAAGAGAACTGAGCCCGCACGGCCGGCGGCGACCTCGTCCTCCACCACGTCAGGGGTGCGGATGAAGGCGAAGAAGGGGTTCGGCTCACCATCGCCCGTGTCGGGCATGTCTCCGAACATCGAGCCGAAGTGGAAGTACTGGGTGAGCTGTCCGGCCTTCTCCTCGACGGTCATGCGCGCCATGAGGTCGCTGACTCGCTCCTCGATGGAGAGGCTCGCATCGCGGTACGGCTCGGTGGTCATGGTGCTCCTTTGCGTCAGTCCCCGCCCAAGGAGTCCATGGTGACACAGTTCTCGCGAGTTTTCTACCGAGTGGTAACTATGCCCGACGCCGTTTGGAGTCCCGTCCTCACAGCGGGTACCCTTGTCGGCGGTGCCGTGTCCGAGCGGCCTAAGGAGCACGCCTCGAAAGCGTGTGTGGGTGAAAGTCCACCGTGGGTTCAAATCCCACCGGCACCGCCACTGAAAGCCCCCGCCGGGGGCTTTCGCATTCTTGCGGCGCCCTGTGGAGCGCTCACGTGCGGCTCGCGACCAACCGCGCTTCCTGTAGTGGCATCGCGCGTGGCGCGAGGCGCGAGGGGTGAGGCGCGCGAGGCGCGAGGGGTGAGGCGAGGCGCGCGGCGCGCGCGTGGCGCGAGGGGTGAGGCGGGGAGCGCGGCGCGAGGCGCGAGGCGCGCGCGTGGTGAGGCGCGAGGCGAGGCGCGCGAGGCGCGAGGCGAGGCGCGCGAGGCGCGCGTAAACGCACTACGGGGCACACGCAACCGCTAGAACCGCGCATGAGCAAACTTCAGCGCGCGCATAGCGGTCCGCGCTGGGTCAAGCCACCGAGCCCCTCACCCGCGGGCGCGCCGCCCTTCGGCGGCCGCAGTCACTATTTGCGAGATGCGCTGCGATCGGGTCGCGCCCTGCACAGCGGTCACGACCCAGAACAGCATCTGCTTGCGGGCGCTAGGCGGGAACGCGTCCCACGCGCGACGTGCGCGCGGCGATGCGTCCAGTGCCGCCCGGAGTTCTGGGCCCTCGTCGAGATCCTCAACCGAGTCGAGAATGGTCCACCATCCATTGCCCTTGGCAACGGAGATCGCGGCCCTGCCGGCATCGGTCATGAGCCCCCGCTCCTCCATATCGGCGGCGCGTTTCCGGTTGAGCCGCGTCCACGAGCTCTTGCCTTTGCGCTTGCTATACAGCTGCAGGGCTCGCGTCTCGTCGAAGATCGTGATGGTTGAGTCGATCCACCCAAAGCAGATCGCCTCCTCGACCGCGTCGACGTACTCGCATCGCGGTCCCTCGACGCTCGAACGCCACGAGCACAGCCACACACCTCGCTCGGCATCACTGTTGTCAGTCAGCCACTGCCTCCACTCGGCACGCGACTGCGCATGAACAACCGGGTAGTCGAACTTCCAGGTCGCGGGTAGTGGAGCAATGGTCATGGCGCCAACCATGTCACCACAAACTGACACAGTGCAGCGCAACCTGACCCCAGCGTCGGGCCGCCACAATGGAGGCATGCGCCACACGCCCCGCTACATCGTCGAGGATCCCAACGAGGTCAAGCGCCTCATCCGCAAGAACGCCTGGGCCACCTTCGTCTCCGCAGCAAGCACGGGCCTCGTCGCGAGCCACTACCCGGTGATCCTCGACGAGGACGCGGACGAGTTGACGATCATCAGCCACTTCGGCCGCCCAGACGAGGTGGCGCACGAGCTCGGCCAACACGAGATCCTGGTCATCATCCAAGGCCCCCACGACTACATCTCCCCCAGCTGGTACGCGCCCGGCGACATCATCCCCACGTGGAATCACGTCACCGCCCACCTCTATGGCACGCCCGAACTGCTCAGCGATGACGAGAACTACGCGATGCTCTCGAAGCTCACCGACCACTTTGAGCGGCACTACGAGGGCGGCCGCTCGCTCTCGGAGGACGAAGAGGGCACGCGCCGCGTCGCCAAAGGCACGGTGGGCCTTCGCATGCGAGTAACCAGGTTTGACGCTCGCGCCAAGTTGAGTCAGAACAAGCAGCCCGACGTTGTGGACACCATCACCGCCAACCTCGCCGAGACGAACCCCGGCTTGGCGGCCGAGATGGAGCGCGTGCGCGAACCGCGTGCCTAGTTCTACTCGGACGGTGACGGCGACGGCGTTGGCGTCGTCTTGGGAGCCAGCGGGTCCGGCGGGTAGTTGCGCGGCGCGGGCTCCGGCTCAACCTGGCTCAGGGGCAGGCAAGGCGCGTTTGCGGTGAGCTGCGTGTTGGGGTCGAGCTGGGGGTCGAGCGCTCCCACGAGGCCGTCGAACTGCTTGCCGAGCACCACATCAACGGTGGCGTTGGGCCGCGTGTCGAGCACGAGTTCGGCGGTCGGGAAGTAGAGGGCCAGGGTGTACGCCTTCTGCAAACCGGTCTCGCCGAACATGATCCGAGCGACGCCCGGGTAGGCGCGCGACCAGTTGGTGGCGCCAAGGCCAACGAAGCCTCGACCCGTGAGGTCTTCAAGGGTGTTTCCGGCGAGGCCAGGGGTATCCGTGCCGTTCAGCACGCGAACGGCGACTTCAGTGGGCTCCAGCGGGAGTGTGTTCGGCGGCGGGCACACGAGCGTCACATCAGAGGTGAACTCAGCCTCCGGGGTGACGAATGCCTCATTGAAGGGGCCCTGAATGGTGCCCTTGTAGACGCCCATCGAGATGAACACGACGGCCGCCATGACGATGAGGATGATGCCGAAGATCAGCACCTGACGCTCGCGGCGGTGGCGACGCACAACCTGCCTACGAGTGCCCTGCGGCGAACCAGTTGCGGTCACGGTCACCCCCTTTCCTGAGCGTCGTTCTTGCCTGAAACCGATGTGTAGTCTAACCCGCCCACTTGGAGGCTCCCGCGGGTCCCGCGTCACGCGAACGCTCCGGTAAGATAGCCAGGTTCGCTCGCGAACTAGGTGACGTACTCAAGTGGCCGAAGAGGCACGCTTGGAAAGCGTGTGTTGTGCAAGCAACCGTGGGTTCGAATCCCACCGTCACCGCCAGCTAGACTTGATGCCGACCCTCCACGTGGCGTTATCTCGCCCAACTCCCCCAGGTCAGGAATGAAGCAAGGGTAAGCGGGCTCTGACGGGTGCGTGGGGGGTCCTTTCATGTGCGGGCGGCCTGGCAAGGCCCGACGCTGTGGACAGGGGGCGCGGTGTCTCACCTCCCGGCTAGGCTCACCTCGTGACCACCGCCCTCTACCGCCGCTACCGGCCGGACACGTTCGCCGACGTCGTCGGCCAAGAGCACGTGACGGTGCCGCTCATGCAGGCGCTCCGGGCAGACAAGGTCAACCACGCCTATCTCTTCTCGGGCCCGCGCGGGTGCGGAAAGACCACGTCCGCGCGCATCCTCGCCCGCTGCCTCAACTGCGCGCAGGGGCCAACTGACACCCCATGCGGCTCTTGCGACTCATGCATGGAGTTGGCGCGCGGTGGCGCGGGGTCCGTGGACGTCGTCGAGATCGACGCGGCCTCGCACAATGGCGTGGACGACGCTCGGGAGCTCCGCGAGCGCGCAGCCTTCGCGCCGGCTCGCGACCGCTTCAAGATCTTCATCCTCGACGAGGCCCACATGGTCACCACCCAGGGCTTCAACGCACTGCTGAAGTTGGTCGAGGAGCCGCCGCCGCACGTGCGGTTCATCTTCGCCACCACCGAGCCCGAGAAGGTCATCGGCACCATCCGCTCGCGCACGCACCACTACCCGTTTCGCCTGGTCCCTCCCCCGGTGCTTACGGAGTATCTGCAAAAGCTGTGCGACGCCGAGGACGTGAAGGTGGCGTCCGGCGTACTGCCGCTCGTCGTGCGTGCCGGGGGCGGCTCAGTTCGCGATTCGCTCTCAGTGCTCGATCAACTCATGGCCGGCTCGGGCAAAGAGGGCGTGACCTACGAAGGTGCCATCGCTCTGCTCGGCTTCACCGACGCGACCCTGCTTGATGACGCTGTCGACGCCATCGCCGCAGCCGATGGCGCCTCTCTGTTCGGCGTCGTGTCCCGCGTGATTGCCACGGGCCATGAGCCACGGCGCTTTGTCGAGGACCTGCTGGAGCGGCTGCGCGACCTCCTGGTGCTCGCCGCCTCGGGCGAGTCGGGAGCAAAGGCCCTTGGGGCGCTGCCAGAGGATCAGCTCGCGCGCATGCGAGACCAGGCTCGGGTCCTGGGCCTCGCGCGCGCGTCGCGCGCCGCCGACCTCGTGAACGACGCCCTCACCGCAATGGTGGGTGCAGCGGCACCAAGGCTCCACCTTGAGTTGCTCTGCGCTCGCCTCATTGCGGCGGACGGCGGTGGCACTCCGCGTGCCGCCGCAGAGCCTCCCAGCCGAGTGGCGGCGGAGCCTCCCAGTCATCCTGCGCGAGCGGAGCGAGTCGCAGAACCTCCTGCGGGAGCGGAGCGAGTCGCAGAACCTCCTGCGGGAGCGCAGCCGCCCAGTCATTCTGCGCGAGCGGAGCGAGTCGCAGAACCTCCGGACTCCGCCCCCGTGACAGAGCCCGTTCCAGTCTCAGCCCCAACCGGCGACATCGCTGGCGGGGCCGAAGACGCGGAGCTTGTGCGCCGGCGCTGGGCGGAGGTACTCGGCACCCTTGAACGACACCGGGTGACGTGGGCGATGGTGAGCCAGTCGGCGGCGGTTGCGAGCGTTGACAGCGGAGTGTTGCGGCTCGCGTTCGACAACGCGCCACTTGCCAGCCGGTTCGCCGCTGGGGATCACGCCGAGAACGTGGCGCTGGCGATCAGGGAGACGCTGGGCCTGCACGTTCGCGTCGAGGCGGCAGGCGGCGTGGCATCTACCGAAGAGATTCGGGCCGTGTCCCCGGGCGTCGCGGCGGCCACTGGAATGACGCCCGTGGTGACGGAGTCACCCAAGCCGGCGGCGGCGTCGGGCCGTGCCAAGACGACCGAAACGCCACCGCCACTCGAAGAGCCGGAGCCCGAGGACGAGATCAGCGACGACGACGAGACCGACGAGGCCCAGTTGACGGGCGCCGAGGCGGTCGCCAAGTTGCTCGGCGGCACGGTCGTCGAGAACTAGCCGAGCGCCGCCTAGGCTGACCTCCATGTACGACGGCGCTGTGCAGGATCTGATCGACGAGTTGGGGCGCTTGCCCGGAGTCGGCCCCAAGAGCGCGCAACGCATCGCCTTCCACTTGCTCGGCACAGACGGCGCGGACGTGCAACGGCTCGCCGACGCCATCACCACCGTGAAGGAGAAGGTGCGGTTCTGCGAGACCTGCGGCAATGTCGCGGAATCCGAACAGTGCCGCATCTGCGCGGACCCTCGCCGCGACCAGACGGTGCTGTGCGTGGTCGAGGAGCCGAAAGACGTTGTCGCAATCGAGAGGACACGCGAGTTCCGCGGGCGGTATCACGTGCTCGGCGGCGCGATCGATCCCATGAACGGCGTTGGTCCCGAGGAGCTGCGCATCCGGCAATTGCTGCAGCGGCTCGGCGACGGCACCGTGACCGAGGTCATCATCGCCACCGACCCCAACATCGAGGGCGAGGCCACCGCCACGTACCTGACGCGGATGCTTGTGCCGGTAGGCGTGACGGTGTCGCGGCTCGCGTCTGGGCTTCCCGTGGGCGGCGACCTCGAGTATGCGGACGAGGTGACGCTTGGGCGCGCGTTCGAGGGGCGCAGGACTGTCAGTTGAACGAGCCCGTACCGCCAACTAGATAGGTCGCCGACTGCGTCGGGTACCACCAGTCGGGATCGTCGGAGAGGTCAGGCTTCACCGCGAAGGTCTTGCCCGAGCCTACGACCCTCGCGTTCATGTACGCAGGCACGCTGTCGGAGCCGGTGAGCGAGAGCGCATACTCGGTTCCCGCGACCGTGCGGATCCCGGGCAACTGTGCGTGCCCATCTTGTGCCGGCCACTCCTCGATTGGCGAGCGGTCAATGTAATAGGTCATTTCCTCACCGTCCGAGTTCGCTGGACCACCAGTCGCGACAACGCCATCCGCGGCGAGACTCACTCGATACCAGACGGTGCCTCCGCCGTCACTGAAAACTTCCTGAGCTCCGTCCGCGCCGACCGCGTAGATCGTGGCAGGCCCCGCCGCATAGTCATCGTCGGCACCCGTGAACCCCTGACAGATCACCGCTGGCTCGGCTGGACCGGCCCATCCCTCGGCCTTGCACAGCGACGGGTCGCCCTTGTTGATCTCGGCCATGTCGAAAGTCCAGGCGGGTTCGCCGGTTGTCGCGGAGATGACCGACATGGCTGTTTGTTCGTCTCCATTGGTGACTGTCACGCCCATCAAGGCGGTGCCGTCCGGGCTTAGGTCCCAATGGTCGGGGTCAAGAGTGGCCTTTGTGACTCCGTCGGGTCCCACGACGAACATTCGGTCGAGCGTGCCGAACACCATGTCGCCGTCAGAGTTCGTGCCCTGGAAGAGCGCGTCGCCAATCGCCTCCACGGGCTGTGTTGAACCGTCGCGTAGATCGATCCACGCCCATGCTTCCGCACCCTCATCCGGATCCATGTCCAGGATGATCGCCTTGAATGAGCCGGGAACCCACGATGCAATCTGGCTGCGATAGTTGTCGCCGCTCACAGGGAAGTGCCCAGCTTCGTAGCGGTCTCCTGTGGGGCTCTGAACGTAGAACGCGGCGACATTGGGATCGTCACCACCTGAGGGGGCCTCGCCATGCCTTGCACGGCTCGGCTCCCAATACGTGAGCGTCCACCCGGGTCCCACCTGACTCCAAACTTCGGCGGTCATCTGCGAGGCCTCGAGGAATAGGTCACCCGGCGGCAAAGGTGCCGGGAACACGAGTGCGTCTGCCGTGGGACTGAGCGACGGGCTCGGCGAGGGGGTAGCGGACGGCGACGGTGTCGCACTAGACACAACAGGATCCGTATCACCACCCCAAACGAGCCACGCGCCAAGCCCAAGCGCCGCTACGACAGTTCCACCAGCGATCCCCGCAATGATGCGCGCGCGTCGAGACGTGCGAGCGCCCTCGTCCCCGTCAGCCATGATGCCCCCTCTTGCTAGGCGACTCGCGTGCCCGTCGCGAGCTTTCCGTGCGGCACGTCGACGCGACGAACCGCCAGCCAAAGCGCGCCTCCTGCGAGGAGCGCGTGGAATGCGAGCCCATACGGCCAGATTGGGCTCAACGACTGGAGTTGCTCGAGACGCTTCACTTCCTCAGGAAGTAGTTCCTGCGCCTCGCCGGTGTAGCACCAGTTCTCGACCGTGCGCGGGCCGAGCCGCGCCTCTCGAACGCTGTACTTGATGCTGCCCAGCATCGTCTGGTTGCTGTATCCGCTGTATCCGTAATCAGGTTCCACAAGGTCATCGTTGCTCGGCGCGGCGTCGGCGACGATCACGAAGGGGTTCATCGCAAGTAGCCACCACGTCCGCTCCGTATGCGCCTGCTCCCAGGTCTCCTCACGGAAGTAGCACTCGGTGGCGTTGCCGGTGACGTCGTCGTACGTCACGGCGTCGTAAACGCGGAAGGTTGTCGGCTGGGTGACGAGGGGGTACGTCAGCCCAAACAGGATGAGGGATATCACCGTGAGGCAAGCGACGGTGACATACGTGAGCACAGCGGACGCGGGAGTGCGCGCGGTGACCGCCGACCAGCCCAAACCGATCGCGCACACCACCAGCAGTTCTATCGCGAGCACCAGCACCGTTGTGAGAACGGCGAAGGCCGGGGCATCCGAGAGCACAAAGGCAAAGATGATGAAGGGCATGGACACGGCGAGGAAGGCGAGCGAGGCAACCCACGCTCCGACCAACTTCCCAATGACGATGTCGACCGAGCTCAACGCCGTTGCCTGAAGCGGCGCGAGCGTGCCCTCCTTACTGTCGCCGTTAATCGACGTTGCACTCAGCGTCGGCGACACGAGCAGGCCGAGTCCGAGCACAAAGAAGACGACGACGCCGAAGAGAACGTCGTAGTCGTCCGAGCCGCCTCCGTCGCCCACCCCAAAGAGCATGTTCATCGCACCGCTGAGCAGCAGTGTCACCACGCCGACCAGGGCGACGAACGCCGCGAGCGCCCACTTCCACTTGGTGGATCGCACGCGCTGCTTGAGTTCAAGCTCGGTGATGAGGCGAACGCCGCGCCACGAGATCCGCCACGTCCCTCGCCCAGCCTTGGGCTCCGGCCGTACAACGAGGGTGTCCGTCATCGCCGCTCCTCCTCCATCGTGAGATACACCTGTTCGAGGGCGCTGCCCACCGGTCCAAATGCGCTGACCCTGGCGCCTCCCGCAACGAGCGCACTGAGCAGATCCGCGGCGTCGTCCTCGTCGGTCACCTGCACCAGCGCCTGCGAGACATCGCTCTCGACAGCCGGCGACCAGTCGCGAGCCAGCGCCGACAACGCGGCGTGGAGGTCTGTGCCAGGTCTCGCAACGGCCCGCCAGCGCTGTCTCGCGGCGGCAACCAGGGCGTCGGCGCTATCGCCAAGCGTCACACCCTTCGACATAAAGACGGCGTCGTCAACCATCTCGTCGAGTTCGCTGAGCACGTGCGACGAAACAAGGACTGCGGTCCCCTCGGCGGCGAGTTCGCGAACCAACTCCCGAAGCTCAACTCGCGAACGCGGGTCAAGGCCCGACGCTGGCTCATCGAGGATCAGGACGCGGGGTCCGTGCACCAGGGCTCTTGCGAGCGACAGCCTCTGCTTCTGACCGCGGCTCAGCACCCGAGCGGGTTGCGCCGCAAGCTCGGCTAGGTGAACGCGCTCGAGCAGCGAGAACGCCCGGTCGCGAGCTTCGGCTGGCGGGATGCCGTATGCCCGTCCAAAGGTGGTAAGGGTCTCAACGCACGTCAGCGAATCCCAGGTGCCCAAGGCGTCGGGCATCCACCCAACGTGAGAACGAGCCGCCGGGCCATCGGTAAGCGGATCCTTGCCCGCCACCGTGATGGTTCCGGCGTCTGGCTTGAGCAGGCCGGCGAGCATCAGCATCAGGGTTGTCTTGCCACACCCGTTGGGACCTATGAGCGCCGTGACCGTGCCCGGCGGCACAGTGAGATTGGCGTTGACGACCGCCTGGACGACGCCGAACGCGCGCCGCACACCTTGCGCTCCAAGCGCGGCTGTCACCACTACGTTTTCGGTCACGGTCCCCCCTCACGCCGGCGTTGGCTGACCCCAGCATGCCACGCGACCCGCCGTCGCGGCCCTCCTCCACGCAAATCGTGTCTGAGTCGGGATCGCCGCCAGCGTTATGCCTGCTAGATCGCCGCACCACCGCGGCCTCGTCACGCCTTGTGTGGAGGAGGTCCGCTTGTTGTGGCTACGCCACTCGCGTTCCCGTGCGCAGCTTCTTGTACGGAACTCGGAGGCGCCGAATCACGATCCACACCGAGCCGACCAACAGCACTGCGCTCACCGCGAGCCCGGGCCACGGGTTCGGCGGGTACATCGCCTCCTGCAGCTGCCGCTTCGCCCACGCATCTTGGTCGCCGTAGTCGCCGGTACATCCGTTGTACGGCTGGGGCATCTCTGGGCCGAGCCTGGCACCGCTAACGCCCTGATGAATCTGCGCAAAGAGCCCTGGGGCAGCGAGGCCCTCGTCCTGCCACGTGTTTGGGTTGACGAGCGGCGCCGTCTCCGCGATCACCACCGCGGGATTGATGAGCAGCATCCAGGCAGTCTGCTGCGTGTGCGCGATCGTGTAGGTGGATGAGATCTCCACGCACGGCAGAACCGAGGGATCGAAGTTGGGATCGTTCATCTGCTCTTCGGTCATCTGGTCGTAAGCGAAGTCCTTGTTCACCACCGTGATGTCTTCGCTCACTAGCGGCATCGTGAAGACGAACAGCAGTAGCGTGCCGAGGACGAACAGCCCCGTGGTGAGGTGCGTGAGCGCCACCGAAGCAACGGCGCGCGCCGCGATCGAGGACCAGGCGAGCCCAACAGCGGTGAACGCGAGCACCACAAAGATCGCCACCGCGAGCATGGTCACGAGGTAGTTCGCCGACCAGCCGGAACGCAAGAAGCCGTAGATAAGGAACGGCGTGGTGGTCAGCAGTGCGGCGATGCACACCGCCCACGACGCCAAGAGTTTGCCGAGTGCGAGGTCACTCGCGGTCAGTCTCGTCATCTGCAGCGGCGCGAGCACACCCTCCGAAGAATCACCGTTGATGGAGGTCGCCGACAGCGACGGACCGATGAGCATGCCCGCGCCCAGGATCAGCACGAGCACCAGCTCGAGCGGCACTGAGCTCTTGTCCGGGCCGGCGCTCAGCGCGGCAAGTATCGTCAGCGCCAGAATCCCGGCAAAGATCGCCGCGTAGGCGATGTACCCGCGCTTGCTTGGGCGCCGACGCAACAGTTCGATCCACGTCGCAAGTGCAACGCCGCGGAAGGTGGGGTGCCACGGGTTCCCCCGCAAGCGGCCCGACGCCGTGGTTCGGGGCTGCACGGATGGCTCGGCCGCGGTGGTGGTTTCGCTGGTCATCGCCGCTCCTCGTTCATCTGCATGTAGGTCTGTTCAAGCGCTGAGCCTGCGGGCCCAAAACGGTGGACCGGCACTCCCTCGCGCACGAGCGCGGCAAGCAAGGCCGCCGCTTGCTGCTCGCCGTCGACGCGTACGATCGCGCCGCCGTCCTGCTGCTCTGCGGCGAGCCCAAGCCCAACGAGAGCGGAGCCGAGCGCGGCCGGGTCGAGCGACTCGATGCGGTAGCGGGTCTTCGCCTCCGCCACCATCGCGTCCGCGTCTGCCCCCAACGTGGACCCCTTGGACATGAACACGGCGCCGTCGACCATCTCGTCGAGTTCGCTGAGAACGTGACTAGAGACGAGCACGGTCTTGCCGCCGGCAGCGAGCTCGCGAACGAGCTGCCGCAGCTCCACTCGCGAACGCGGGTCCAGGCCGTTGGCGGGCTCGTCGAGCAACAGCACCTGAGGGTCATGGACGAGCGCGCGGGCCAATGACAAGCGCTGCTTCTGGCCGCGGCTCAAAACGCGTGTGGGTCGGTCTGCGAACTCGCTGAGGTGCACCAGTTGCAGCAGGCCCATCCCGCGCTGGCGCGAGAACTCTTTCTTCTCTCGGTACGCGCGCCCCATGAGGGTCAGGGTCTGGAGACACGTGAGGTTGTCCCACGATCCGAGTTGATCCGGCATCCAGCCAATGGCATTGCGCACGGCAGCGGAGTCCGAACGGGGGTCGTGGCCCCCCACGGAGATAGAGCCGCCGTCTGGTCGCAAGAGCCCAGCGAGCATGAGCATGAGGGTGGTCTTTCCACATCCGTTGGGACCGATCAGCGCGGTGACCGAGCCCTGTGGAACCACGAGCGTCGCGTCCACCACGGCCTTGACGTCGCCGAAGCTCCGGTGGACCGCCGTGGCCGCGATCGCGGGCGGAGCGAGGGTTGCAGTTGTCATGCCACCGAAGTTATCTGCGGCCCGACGCCGGGAGAAGGCGTTGCAGCAAAGTTCAGGGTTCCTCGGCGAAAGTTCAGGGATGACCCCTAGTACTGGGATATAGTCAGACAACTCACTATCAGGGAGGTTCCCGTGCCAAGACCAACCTCTGGCAAGCGCGAACGCCTGGCTGTTGCGGCCGCGGAGCTGGTGGCGACTCGTGGCCTCGACGGCGCGACAATCGCGGCGATCGCTGAGCGCGCGCACGTGCCACCGGGCTCGGTGTTCTACTACTTGCCGTCGAAGGAAGCCATCGCATTGGCGGCGGTGGACTCCTTCGCGGCCGCGCGTTTCGCGGCGATCGCGGATTGGTCCTTGGCCGCGGATCCGCAAGCCCGACTCACCGCATATCTCGATGCGTCTGCCGCCGACGCGCCGAACGTGATCGCCAATGGCAACGCCGCGAGCCTCGCCGCGCACCTGCGCGCCACGTCGCCGCCTGCCGCCGAGGCGGCGGCGCGAGTCGTCCTGAGCACCATCGACTGGGTGGCGGACCAGTTCGCGGAGCTGGGGCACTCCTCGCAGGCAGCCCATGCGCGGGCCATGCACCTCGTCACCGGTATTGAAGGAGCTGGCCAGTTGGCCCATGCCCTTGCGGACCCAGCGCCCCTCGAGCGCGAGGCCGCTCACTTGTCGAGGTGGGTCGCCAACTCTCGCTCGAGCGCGTAGCCCTGCAGCTCTTCACGGCGACCACCATCCGCGCCGTAGACGATCGTCGCAAAGCGGTCCTTGTGATCCGCGGCGATGTTCTCCCCGCTCACCACCCCAAGCCAGTCGCCATGCACAGCGTCGGCGAGCGGTTGCGGAGGCGTGTCGCCCGCGGCCTCGGGCACGCCGTCGGCTCCCAGAATGTCGAAGCCAAACGGTACATCGACGCAGTGCGCGGCGCCGCGCACGCCCGGCGCCTGTGACTCCCAGCGAAAGTCGTAGACCCAGGTAGGCGCAGAGGCTCCCGCCCGCAGCAGCGCCCAACTCGCGACGTGTGCTCGGAAGAGCGCGTCGGTCACCACCTGGCCCAGCGCCCACGCGACATCCGGCCCCGCGGCTTCGAGGTAGCGGGCGGCAAGACGCGGGGGGATGCCTGCCCGCTCAAATACCCGCTCGGGGTTCTGGGACAGGAGCAGCGGTTTGAACGGCAGCAGTTGCTCGTTCGCCTCATGCGCCGTGGCACCGATCAGGAGCGCCTTGTCGGCGCCAACGCCAGCAACGAGCGCGGCGGACACGCTCTGGGGGATCACCTCGCCGTCGACGACCGGTCCGGGCAACATCGGCCGATACGAGCGGATCGCCAGCCGCCCCAACCGATCCGCCGGCGCCGGCGTCCAGTGGTCGCGCGCCTCGAAGAGCGCGAGCGGGCTCGCGTCCCTGAGGCTCTCTAGGCGATTCGTGGCCCCCGCGGCGCCTGCTACGCGCTGGGCTCCGCGCTTGGCGCGCGGGATCTCAAGCGAGGTGTCCGCTGGCGAGACCGCGAGGACGGCGCGGAAGAGGTCCTGAGCGGACTCAAGCGTGAGAAGTCGCATCACTGCGGCCCCTCCCGCGCTCTGACCCGCGATCGTTACCCGCGCAGGATCGCCGCCAAAGGCAGCGACGTTGTCTTGCACCCATCGCAGCGCGGCGATCCAGTCCAACACCGCTCTGTTGTTGACCGCTCCATCGACCCAACCGAATCCCTCAAAGCCAAGGCGGTAGGACGCGGTGACCGTCACAACTCCGTCGCGAGCGAAGGCCTCGCCTACGTACCAGGGACTTGCCGCGGAACCGGCCTCGAAACCACCGCCGTGGATCCACACCAGCACGGGCAACTTGGCGCTCGGCGACGGGTCCGGCGTGGTCACGTTGACGCTGAGCGTGTCCTCGCCGGCAATTGAAGGCTCGGGAATGCGCGCCGGGTTGTATGGCGAGTAGAGCTGCGGCGTGGGCCCAAACTCGTGCGCGGCTCGCACGCCGTCCCAAGCCGCCGGCGGGCGCGGTGCGTCGAATCGCGCATCGCCCACCGGAGGAGCCGCGAAGGGAATCCCACGGAACGTGGCGAACTCGGTGACCGGGGCGTCGGGCCTTAGCGAGGGCCGCCAAGCGCGCCATACGCCTTCAACGTCGCCCGACGCTGTGCTCACCACGGGCGCTTGCCTTGCCATGCCCTCGACCCTAGTAGGCGAGGAGGGGTGGTCGATTCCCCTAGAATGGCTCTCCGTGCGCTCGCGCGCGCGATCCCCCTTTTCACCGTGAGGCGGAACACACCGGCATGTCACTCGTGGTCCAGAAGTACGGCGGCTCGTCCGTTGTCGACGCCGACGCGCTCAAGCGCGTCGCTCGACGGGTCGCCGCGACCGCGCGCGCCGGAAACGAGGTCGTCGTCACGGTGTCCGCGATGGGCGACACCACCGACGAGCTGATCGACCTCGCGCACGCGGTCAACTCAGACCCAGACGCCCGTGAGATGGACCTGCTCCTCACCGCTGGCGAGCGCATCTCGATGTCGCTGCTCGCCATGGCAATCCACGCCGAGGGCATTCCCGCGCAGGCGTTCACCGGGGCGCAGGCCGGCGTCATCACCTCGGAGCACCACGGGCGCGCGCGCATCATCGATGTGGCGCCCGCGCGTCTGCAGCGGGCCCTTGGCGAAGGCAAGGTCGCCATCGTCGCCGGCTTCCAGGGCATCAATCCGCTCGCTGACGACGTGACAACCCTTGGCCGGGGCGGCTCGGACACCACCGCCGTTGCGCTCGCGGCTGCACTCAATGCCGACGTGTGCGAGATCTACACCGACGTTGATGGCGTCTTCACCGCGGACCCCCGAATCGTTCCCACCGCGCGCAAACTGGACCGCATCACCTACGACGAGATGCTTGACCTCGCCGCGTCCGGTGCGAAGGTCCTCATGCCGCGCTGCGTCGAATATGCGCGTCGGTACAACGTTCCCATCCACGTGCGTTCCTCGTTCTCGGGCCTTGAGGGCACGTGGGTGATGGACGACACTGAAGAAGGAGGCACCATGGAAGAGCCGATCATCGCGGGCGTCGCCCACGACCGCTCCGAGGCCAAGATCACGGTCATCGGCCTGCCCGACGTGCCCGGAACCGCGGCACGCCTCTTCGAGGCCGTCGCGAAGGCGGACGTCAACATCGACATGATCGTCCAGAACGTCTCCGCGGTGAAGACGGGCCTCACGGACATCTCCTTCACTCTGCCCGCCACCCGGCTCGGTGACGCCCTGGCGGCGATCACCGCGGACGCAGAAGGCATCGGCTACGAAGACGTCGTGACCGACGAGACGATCGGGAAGATCTCGCTCGTGGGCGCCGGCATGAGGTCGAACGCGGGCGTGTCCGCGACATTCTTCGCCGCGCTTCGCGACGCCGGGGTCAACATCGACATGATCTCGACCTCGGACATCCGCATCTCGGTGGTTACCCGTGCCGAACTCGTGGACCAGGCCGTTCGCGCGGTCCACACCGCCTTCGACCTCGACACCGTCGAGGGTGAAGCAGTCGTCTATGGAGGCACCGGCCGATGACCACGATCGCCGTAGTTGGCGCCACCGGCCAGGTTGGCACCGTCATGCGTGAGCTCGTAGCGGAGCGTTTCCCTGCCGCGAACGTGCGCTTCTTCGCTTCCGCTCGCTCCGCCGGCACGACGCTGCCGCACCTTGGCACTGACGTTGTGGTTGAGGACGTGGCGACTTCAGACTTCGCCGGTATCGACGTCGCGCTGTTCAGCGCCGGCGCCAGTGCGTCGCGAGAGTACGGTCCGCGCTTCGCCGCCGCTGGCGCTGTCGTTGTCGACAATTCCTCGGCGTTCCGCATGGACCCCGAGGTGCCGCTGATCGTCTCCGAGGTGAACCCGGGCGACACCGCCAATGCGGTCAAGGGCATCATCGCCAACCCCAACTGCACCACCATGGCCGCGATGCCCACGCTCAAGGCGCTGCATGAAGAGGCCGGCCTTAAGCGAATCGTCGTGTCTACCTATCAGGCCGTCTCAGGCTCCGGCGTTGCCGGAGTCCAGGAGCTCGCGACGCAACTCCGCGCAGGCATCGACGACGCGGAGGCACTCGCTCTCGACGGCGCCGCCGTCGCGCTCCCCGAGCCTGAGGTCTACGTGCAGGACATCGCGTACAACGTGATCCCGCTCGCCGGGTCCGTGGTCGACGACGGCTCCAACGAGACGGTCGAGGAGCGCAAGCTGCGCGACGAGTCGCGAAAGATCCTTGGCCTGCCTGGCCTCCGCGTGAGCGGCACATGTGTTCGCGTTCCTGTCTTCAGCGGTCACTCTCTGTCGATCAATGCGGAGTTCGAGCGCCCCATCACCCCCGAGCGCGCCTACGAGATTCTGGGCGCCACCGCTGGTGTTGTGGTCGACGAGGTGCCTTCGCCGCTCAAGGCCGCCGGAACCGACCCCACCTACGTGGGCCGAATTCGCCAAGACGAGTCTGTGGACGACGGCCGCGGGCTCGCGCTTTTCGTCGTCGGGGACAACCTCCGCAAGGGCGCCGCACTCAATGCGGTCCAGATTGCAGAACTTCTCGTTCAGTAGCGAGCAGTTCCCCTGCGAAAGTTTCGCCTACTGCCCAGGCAAAGTCCCCAAGGCGTCGGGCTAGAAGCCTGTCCGCACTCGAAAGTTGCGTGTCCCGCAAGGACTGTGCACGCCACCAACCCCCGCACGCTTTTCCTTCCCAAACGAATCGTTATGTCCGCGCCACCCCCGCGTTACTCAATCGTGACCGAAACAGCCCAAATGCCGCGGTTATCGCTAGTTACCGAAACCTTTCGGGTGCCTAGTGTGGAGGGCGCGCTGGTCACCGGAGACCTCGCGCGGGGAACCTCATGGGCTCCCCTCCCAACGGAAGGGAAACGTAGTGAAGAAAATCAACATCCTGTCCTTTGCCGCCGTCGCGTCGGCATCGGCTCTCGTGCTGGCTGGCTGTTCGTCAGACCCCAGCGACGAGCCCACGGGCGGCAACACCGGCGGCGGCACTGAGCCCGGCGCATCGGGCCGCGCATGTGTCATCCTCCCCGACGCTGCCTCGTCGCCGCGTTGGGAGAACGGCGACCGCCCCGCGCTTACCGAGGCCATTGAGGCCGCCGGCTTCGAGGTCGCGATCGACAACGCACAGGGCGACACCGCCAAGTACGCGACCATCGCCGACCAGATGCTCACCGAGGGCTGCGACGTCATGCTGCTCGTTGACCACCAGGGCGCGGCCGTGGCCGTGACCGAGAAGGCGAAGGCCCAGGGCATCCCTGTCATCGCCTACGACCGCCCGATCTCGGGTGCTGACTACTACGTCTCGTTCGACAACTTCGAGGTCGGCGCGATGCAGGGACAGATGGTCGTTGACGGCCTCGCGGCGAACGGCGTCGACGCCGCCTCCGCGGTTGTCGTCTACATCGGTGGTGACCCCGCCGACGGCAACGCCAAGATGTTCCACGACGGCGCAGTCTCCGTCATGGAGGCCGCTGGCATCAAGCCCGCCGCCGAGCCCGACGGCAAGTGGGACGGCGACTGGTCTGCCACGCAGTTCGAGCAGGCTCTGACCTCGCTCGGCGGCAAGGTTGACGGCGTGTGGGCCGCGAACGACACCAACGCGAACGGTGTCATCACCGTGCTCGACAAGAACGGCCTCGCTGGCAAGGTCCCGGTCTCCGGACAGGACGCCTCGGTTGCCGGTCTGCAGAACGTGCTGCTCGGCTACCAGACCGGCACGGTGTACAAGCCGTTCCAGGTTGAGGCCGCGGCCGCCGCTGACCTCGCGATTCAGCTCTTGAGTGGCGAGACGCCCACTGTCGACAAGAAGCTCGACGACGGCACCCCGTTCATCGCGACCACGCCGATCGACGTCCGCAAGGACGGCGTGCAGCAGGTCATCGACGATGGCAACGCAAGCTACGACGAGATCTGCACGGGCGACGTGAAGGCCGCCTGTGACGAGGTCGGTCTCAAGCCTGCCGCGTAACTCTCATCGCACAACGGAGGGGTTCCGCGCCGATATCGGTGCGGAACCCCTCCCGCATGAGCAAGGATGAGAAGACAACCCGGCAAAGGAGACGGACACGATGGAACAACCCATCATTGAACTGAAGCAGGTGACGAAGAGCTTCGGCCCCGTCAGCGTGCTTCGCGGAGTGGACTTCCAGGCACATGCCGGCAGGGTCACCGCGCTTGTCGGCGACAACGGCGCCGGCAAATCCACACTTATCAAGGGCCTGGCGGGCGTCCAGCCCTACGACGGCGGTCAGGTTCTCTTCAACGGCGAGCCCGTTGAACTGCACCACCCGCGCGAGGCCGCACGCTATGGCATCGAGGTCGTGTATCAAGACCTCGCGCTGTGCGACAACCTGGACATCGTCCAGAACATGTTCCTCGGCCGTGAGGAAGTCAAGACCGGCACATTCGACGAAGGTCAGATGGAGGTCGAGGCCGCTCGCGCGCTGATGTCGCTCTCGGTGAAGACCGTGAAGTCACTCCGCCAGAAGGTCTCGAGCCTTTCTGGTGGCCAGCGCCAGACCGTCGCGATCGCGCGTTCGGTCGTCAAGCAGGCGAAGGTTGTCATCCTCGACGAGCCGACCGCGGCTCTGGGTGTGGCGCAGACGGAGCAGGTGCTCAACCTGGTGCGTCGCCTCGCCGACTCCGGAGTGGCGGTCATCATCATTTCCCATAACCTGCAGGACGTGTTCGAGGTAGCCGACGACATTTCGGTCCTGTACCTCGGCTCCATGACGGCACGTGTGGCCGCCAAGGACACCAACCCGCAGGATGTGGTGGGCTACATCACCGGCACCAAGCGGATGGAGGTGACGGCGGCATGAGCAAGAAGACCGAAAAGGCTGAACTCACTCCTGCTCAGGAGGCGGCCGTCGTTGGCGCTCCTGCCGGCGTCGTGCCCGATCCCGACACCCCGAACCTGCTCGGCAAAGGGATGGCAACCGGCGTCTGGGACTACTTCCGGGCATACCTGCAGCGCGTGCGCGGCGGGGAGATGGGGGCGCTGCCTGCAGTAGCCGGCCTCGTCGTGCTCCTGGTGATCTTCACGTTCGCAGACAGCCACTTCCTGACCGAGCGAAACATCGCCAACCTGTTCACGCAGGCGGCAGCTCTCGTCACTCTCGGTATGGCACTCGTGTTCGTGCTGCTGCTCGGCGAGATTGACCTGTCGGCAGGCGTCACGTTCGGCGTTGCCATGGCCGTGTTCGTTCGAATGACTCAGCCCGGTGGCGTCTCGTGGCCGATTGCTCTGCTTATTGCGCTCGCGATCGGACTCGTCATTGGTTTCACCATTGGCTTCTTCGTCGCGAAAGTCGGCGTGCCGTCGTTCGTCGTGACGCTGGGTCTCTTCCTTGGTCTCCAGGGCGTGATCCTTATGGTCATCGGCGCCGGCGGCACGTACCGCGTGATCCCCAAGCCCATTCTCGCGATCCAGAACTCCAACATGCCCGTCTGGGCAGGCTGGCTGCTCCTGGTAATCGTGCTGGGCCTGCTCGCAGGAGTGGCACTGTGGGATAGGGCTCGCAGGACTCGCTCCGGCGCTCCCAACCCGCCCATGACCGTGACGTGGATCAAACTGATCGCGATCGGCGTCATCGGCGCTGTGGTCGTGTACTTCCTGAACCTTGACCGCGGCACCAAGCTCAAGGAACTCAAGGGCGTGCCGATCGTCGTTCCGATCGTGCTCGCGCTGCTGCTCATCGGCACGTTCGTGCTCGACCGCACGCGGTATGGGCGCTACCTGTACGCCATCGGCGGCAACACTGAGGCGGCTCGCCGCTCAGGCGTGAACGTGACCCTCATCAAGTGGGCCGCGTTCTGCACCTGTTCGGTGCTGTCCGTCATCGCCGGAATCTTCTTTGTGGCGAAGGTGGGCTCCGCGGATGCTTCGACGGGTCGTGACATCGTCCTGTCCGGTGTGGCGGCTGCCGTCGTGGGTGGCGTAAGCCTCTTCGGTGGTCGCGGTCGCCTGATACAGGCGGTCATCGGTGCCACGGTGATCGCCGTGATCATCAACGGCCTGGGCCTGCTCAACCTGCCGAATGGTGCCAACCTCGCCGTCAATGGCGCGGTGCTCATCATCGCGGCGACGGTCGACGCCCTGGCGCGAAAGCGCTCAGGCGGAGGCCGCTAGAACACATGCTCAAAGGCCCCCTCCCGCCAGCGGGAGGGGGCCTTTGCTGCGCTCCAGCGACTAGCTGCTAGCCGCCGCGCTCCCAACGCCTCGTTTAGGCACGTCAGGTCTGCTTCTTGGTGCTATGCGATTCCTGTAGGCAACTCAGGTCGTACTCTTGGGCACCGACCCAAGTCGCGAGAGCGTTCGGAGCAGCTGCGGCGTAACGCGCACCGGGCACGCCAACCGCGACTGCCAATCAAACGACAAAGAGGTCCGCCCATTGGGCGGACCTCATGTCTCACAACAGCCGGGGTGTTCGCGGCTTCGCCGCTCAACCCCTTCCTCGTTTGCTCGCGAAATGCAACGAGGGCCAGCTCTCGCTGGCCCTCGTTTCCTTCACTCACTCTGTTGGTCGGGGTGACAGGATTTGAACCTGCGACCTCGTCGTCCCGAACGACGCGCGCTACCAAACTGCGCCACACCCCGTATTTGAGCCTGCCCAGGATACCTGGTCAGCGGCCCTTCACCGTAATCGCCGCTACGCCTCAACGAGGGTCAACACGGTCGCCTCTGGTCGGCACGCAAGGCGAATAGGCGCATACGGACTGGTGCCAAGACCAGCCGAGACGTGAAGCCACGGCCCCGCAGCGTCGGGCCACTTGCTGAGGCCCTTCACGCGAGCGGTGTCGAGATCGCAATTGGTGACCAGCGCGCCGAATCCGGGTATGCACACTTGGCCGCCGTGGGTGTGGCCCGCGAGGATCAGTTGGGCGCCATCGTCGGTGAGCGCTTGCAAGGCCCGACGGTAGGGCGCGTGGACCACTCCGAGCGTCAGGTCGGCGCGGGGTCGCCGTCCCCCCGGGAGTTCGTCGCGACCGATGTGCGGGTCATCGAGCCCCACCACGCGGATCTTGAGGCCATTCACGTCAAGCGTGGTCCGAGCATTGTTGACGTCCACCCAGCCGCCGTCGATAAGGCCAGCGCGCAGGTCCTCCGCAGGGAGCTCCTGTGCTTCGCGGTGCACGAGCGACGGGCCCCCGAAGTAGGCAAGCGGGTTCTTGAGCCGAGGGCCAAAGTAGTCGTTGGAGCCAAACACGAACAGGCCCGGGTGGCGCATCAGCGGCTCGTAGGCGCCGAGGAGGGGCGGCACGGCCAGCGGGTGCGCCAGGTTGTCACCGGTGGTCACCACGAGGTCCACAGGCTCGCTGGCGAGCGAGCGCACCCAAGCGATCTTGTCGCGCTGCCCCGGCGTCAGGTGCAGGTCACTGAGCTGCAGAATCCGCACAGGCTCAGCACCGCGCGGCAGCACCGGCACGGTGACACGCCGAAGCGTGAAGGCGTGCGCCTCAACGAGGGAGTAAGCGAGAGTCGCGGCACCCGCAACAACGAGCGCGCCCGCGGCGCGACGCAGCATCAGTGGTTGCCGCCGCCGTGACCGTTACCGAACCCGCCGCCGCCGCCGCCGTCACCGTCTCCGTTGCCGTCGCCCGGTCCATCCGGTCCGTCCGGGTTGCCGGTGCCCGGCCACCCGGCGGGCGGATTGGTGGCAAACTCGGGCGGCGGCCATACGTTGCCCCAGTAGTCGCTCGGTGGCGTGTTCGGATCCCAGCCCGCGGGCCAGTTGTACCACCAGTCGGGAAGCTTATCGGTGCCGATGACGTACGTGATCGTGGCACCGGGGAGTGCCTTGCCGCCACCGCCGGGGTTCTGGCCGGCGACTGTGCCCTTGACGTAGTTGGGGTCAAAGATCAACTGGGTGGCCTTCGCGTACCGGAAGCCCGCCTCGTTGATGACCTTCTTCGCCTCGGACTCCGTCATGCCGATAACGTTCGGAACCTCGCGCGGCACACCATAGAGGATGTCGTTGGAGACGCCCGGGAAGCTCTCGAACTCCTGCCCCTTGAGCGCGCGATCCATGAAACTCTTCCACGTGGGCAGGCTCAGAGTGGAACCCCACAAGATTGAGTAAGTGGTCTTGCCGATCCGAATGTGCTCGCCCTTCTGGTCGTGCGCGGGGTTACCCATCCACACGGTCGCGACGAGCTGCGGCGTGAAGCCCATGAACCACAGGTGCGCGTTGTTCTGCGAGGTTCCAGTCTTGCCTGCGGCCGGGCGCCCACCCTTGAGCGGGTAGTCGCTTGCGGTGCCCTCCTTGAAGACATCCTGCATCGCGTAGGCGACGCCCGCCGCCACATCCTTGGACAGGGCGCGGGTGCACTCGGGCTTCGGCACGTCGTACTTGGTGCCATCGGCGCCGGTGACAGACCGGATCGCCGTGGGCGGGCAGTACTCACCGCCGTTGTCGATCGTCTGCGCGATAGACGCCATCGTCAGCGGCGAGGCGTTCTGCGTACCCAGGCTCGTAGATGGAACCACTTCGTACTCAAGACCATCGGCGCGGTGGAAGCCCATGTCCTCGGCCGTCGTCTCGATGTCGCACAAGTCCAGCTCATTGGCCATGGCGACGTACCCAGTATTGATGGAGTGCGCCGTGGTGTTGAGAACGGTGCGCTGGCCGCCGCCTTCGCCCTCGGCGTTGCCCGGCTTCCAGTTCTTCTGGCCCTTGAACGGGTTCGGACCAAGGCACGACGCCTTCCAACTGTCAGCCTTGTAGCTTCGCTCCGAAGCGTTAATCACCTGCATGAGCGAGCGGCCCGACTTGAGCCATGCCGCGAGCACAACGGGCTTGAAGGTCGATCCGGGGGAGAAGCCGCGGGATCCACCCATGTCGCGGTCAACGGAGTAGTTAATCGTCGTGGACCCCTTCTCCTTGCCGCTGGGGTCGTAGGTGCGGTTCTGCGCCATCGCCAGAATCTGGCCGTCGTCTGGCTTCAGGGCGACGAGCGCCATGGCCCAGCCGCTCTTGTCCGTCGACTTCATCGACTTGGTGAGCTCCTGATTGGCGATCTTCTGCTTGGTGTAGTCAAGCGTCGTGATGATCGTCAGGCCGCCCTGCTTGAGCAGGTCCTTGCCGTTGACGCCGTTGCTGTTGAAGACGGGGTCCTTGGTGATGATCTTCGTGACGTAGTCGCAGAAGAACGGCGCCTCCTCGGCAGCGGCGCATGAGTACTTGGGCTGGTGCGGGTCCAGGGTCTGCGAGATCGGGGTTGCGCGGTAGAGGTGCAACTCACTCTTGGTGATCATGTCCTGCTCGTACATCGTCAGCAGAACGACGTTGCGGCGCTGCTGCGCGGCCATCGGGTGACGCAGCGGGTCCCACTTTGACGGGTTCTGAGTGATGCCCGCGATCGTCGCGGCCTCCATCGCGTTGAGCTCCGCGGCGTGCTTGCCGAAGTAGACCTCCGCGGCCGCCTCGACGCCGTAAGTGTTGCTGCCGAACTGCGCGATGTTCAGATAAGTCTCGAGCACCTGGTCCTTGCCGCAGTCGACCTTGGGGTCGTCGGTGCAGTCGGTGCCATAAATGCTGTTGACCTTCTCCTCGTAGCCAAGGGCGAGGCGCCACTCGCGCACCTTACGAGTCATCGAGACTTCGGTAGCAGCCTTCTGCGCTTCGGTGTCCTCGTCGGCGATCGCGTTCTGCAACAGGATGTTCTTGATGAGCTGCTGCGTGAGCGTGGAACCACCAGGGCTGTGGGCGGACGTCAAGTTGACGTACATCGCTCGCACGATTCCCTGGCCGTCAACGCCGTTGTGGTCCCAGAAACGCTTGTCCTCAACCGCAACGGTGGCTTTCTGCACCCACGGCGAGATCTGCTCCAGGGGCACCACAACGCGGTTCTGCGAGTAGAACGTCGCGAGCAGGTGCTTTCCGGTGCGGTCGTAGATATTCGACTGCTGCGGAAGCGCGGTGGTCAGCCCGATGTCCGTCGGCAGGTCTTCGAACAGATCTGAAGACTCCTTAGCGGCGTCGGAAGCCACAGACGCGACGGGCAGGAACATGCCTGCTACGAGTACGCCTCCGAGCACGGAGAAAACGGCGAACATGAGCAGCGCGGTCGCGAACTGCACCAGGGTCACGCGCGTGCGCGGCCTCGGGTCTCGAGCCATCTGCTTAACCTCACCTGCCATTTGGGAGCATCGGCTATATCAACGCACGGCGCTCTTGGAACGTTGCCCGGCACGGGAGATACGCTCTGATCATGAGAATCACGTGGGAATACGCGACCGTGCCGCTCATCGACCATGTTACCAAGCAGATTTTGGACCAGTGGGGCGATGACGGCTGGGAACTGGTTCAGGTAGTCGTAGGCCCGACGGGTGGGCTGGTGGCGTACTTGAAGCGGACTAAGGACGCCTCATGACCGCGAGTGAGCGCCTAGCGGCGCTCGGGCTGGACTTGCCTGAGGTGTCCAGCCCCGTCGGCACGTATGTTCCGGCAAAGCGGCACGGCGACCTCGTCTTCACCTCTGGCCAGCTCCCGCTCGTGGACGGCGCCCTGCTTGCTCAAGGTAACGTCGGGCAGCGCGAAGGCGACGTCACGCCTGACCGAGCCCTCGAGTGCGCGCGGATCGCCGCTCTCAACGCGCTCGCCGCTGCGGCCCAGGCCGCGGGCGGCCTCGACAATATCGAGGGAGTGCTGCGGGTCACCGGCTACGTGGCGTCGTCGCCGGGCTTCACCGCGCAGCCGGCCGTGGTGAACGGCGCCAGTGGACTGATCGCGGATGTCTTTGGCGAGTCCGGTCGGCACGCTCGCTCTGCTGTTGGCGTTGCCAGCCTGCCCTTGGGCGCGCCTGTCGAGATTGAGGTTGTGGCGATCGTCCGCAGCTGAGGCTTTCCGAGTTTAGGCACGTCATGCCTCTCTTCCTTGATCGGCCGACTCCTATAGGGACGTGATGCCCCACTTCCGGAGCGAGGCGCTCGCGCGTTCACGCTCTGGGCACGCAGGTCGAAAGTCAGGCATGAATTGCCTACAGGTTCGCGCGACCCCAGGAATCGAGGCCTGGCGTGCCTAAACCGCGGGCGGGCGCACAGCGCAGGTCAGCGCGAGCGGGCGCGCAGGCGGTCGGGCTCGTAGACCTCGACCGACCCGATGTGCACGTCGATCCAACCCCGCGACGCGAAGTCCGCGAGCGCCTTGTTGACGGTCTCGCGAGAGGCCCCGACAAGCTGCGCGAGTTCCTCTTGAGTGAGCCCGTGACGCACCACGATGTGGCCGCGCTCCATGCGCCCAAAGCGGTGGCCCAAGTCGAGAATCGCCTTTGCCACGCGGCCAGGAACGTCGCTGAAAACCAGGTCTGCCATCGTGTTGGAGGTGCGGCGGATCCGCTGCGCTAGCGCGCGCATGATGGGCCGGGACATTTCGAGGTGGGTGTCGAGCCACTCGTCCAGTACGGCCTTAGGCAGTTCGTAGACGGTCGAGTCCTCTACCGCATGCGCCCTGGCGAGCCGCGGCCCAGGATCAAACACCGACAGTTCGCCGAGCATGTCACCAACGCCAAGGAGTCCCAGCAGGTTCTCGCGACCGTCTCGCGCCGTTCGAGCGAGCTTCACCTTGCCGCGAACGATGATGTAGAGCGCCTGGCCGTCGTCGCCCTCGTTGAAGATGGTGTCGCCCTTGGCGACGTCGTAGCGCGTCATCTTCTCCATGAGGGAGCGCGCGCTGCCCACGTCCATGCCGCCAAAGAGGGGGGCGGAGCGCAGAAGCTGCTCTTCGCGCGTGGTGTCGCGCGTCGCCTCGCGCGTCATTTCGGCCATCTCGCCTCCCTCGTCAAGCTCGGTGGACCTTGCCCATGGCATCAACCATGTGCGCCGTCACGGTATCAAGAGTGGCACTAAGGCGCCCCTCATACCTGTCAAGGCGCGCATCCAGCGCGTCGAGAGCATCCAGATCCGCCACCGTGACCTCGTGCACATCGGGCCACACGGCACCCGTCAGTTCCAGCGCGGTGGGCGCGTCCGACGCCAGCGCCACCCACGCCGCCTCTGTCGCATCCTGCGCCACGGTGTCGGGAGCGGTGAGCGACGCGAGCGTCAAATCGCGCCTCGCCGCGATGAGCCTGCGCCACCACTTCACGCGCGCAAGCTCTCGCCTTAGGTCACGACGCTGGTGGCGGAGGTCGGCTACCTCGTCCGCCGCTGCAGTCGCGTTCACTCGCTCTCCTTTTCGTACCGCGGCCCTCACCGCTAAGGGTTGTATCGGCCCGCTGGCTGGGGTTCTGTAGCCTCGCTCTATGCCCGCACTCACTGTCGCTACGGGAGAAGGCGCCCCAAGCGTCGGGCTGGTGCGCAGGGCGAGGGCGATCAACCGCCGCCTAGCGGAGGTCTATCCCGACGCCCACTGCGAACTCGACTTCGCCACGCCCTACCAACTGCTCGTGGCAACGGTGCTGAGCGCCCAGTGCACCGACGTGCGCGTCAACCAGGTCACGCCGGGTCTGTTTGCCCAATGGCCCGACGCTGTGGCTATGGCGGGCGCAGAGCAACTGGCTTTGGAGGAGGTCATCCGGTCAACGGGTTTCTTCCGGGCAAAGGCGCGCTCGATCCTTGAGTTGAGCGCGGACATCGTGGAGTTTCACGGCGGGGAGGTGCCTGGGCGGCTCGAGGACCTGGTGAAGTTGCGCGGAGTGGGCCGCAAGACCGCCAATGTGGTGCTCGGCAACGCCTTCGGCGTGCCCGGGATCACGGTGGACACGCACATGGGGCGGCTGTCGCGGCGCCTGGGGCTGACCGTCAACGAGGATCCTGTGGTCGTGGAGCGAGACCTCATGGCGCTGATCGAGCGGCGCGAATGGACCCTGTGGTCGCACCGCGTGATCTTCCACGGGCGGCGGCGCTGCACCGCGCGCAAGCCGGACTGCGCCAACTGCGAGATCGCGGCGCTGTGTCCGCGGATCGGGGTCTAGGCCGGTGCACGATGGCGGTAGAAGCGCGCCCGCCACGCGAGCAGGGCGCCGCCGATGATCGCGGCGACGACCGACGCAATCAGGATCGCCATGGTCACGAGGTCCGTCTCCGTGCCACCGAAAGCGAGCTCGGCGATCAAGAGCGACACCGTGAATCCGATTCCCGAAACAGCGCCAACGCTGATGATGTCCCACCACGACACCCCCGGACCGAGTGACGCCTTGGTGAAGGTCGCCACGAGGAACGTGGCAAGGACGATGCCCAACGGCTTTCCGACGACGAGTCCGATCGCAACACCCTGAGCCACGGGATCGTGCAGGGCCTCGTTGATCGCAGCGGCCGTGATCGGGATTCCCGCGGCGAACAGCGCGAAGATCGGCACGGCGACTCCCGACGAGATGGGGCGCCATGTGTGCTCCCACTTCTCGGTGAGCGCTTCCTTCTGGCCCCGCACGGCCACGGCCGGCACCACCAGGCCCAGCGCCACTCCCGCGATCGTCGCGTGAATACCGGAGGCGTGCATGGTCGCCCACGCGACCACCGCGAGCGGTCCGAGCGCCCACCACTTGGTGAACCCTCGCCGCGCGAGCGCGCCGAACACGAAGATGCACAAGGCCGAGGCCGCGAGCCACGGCAGCGAGACGTCGTCGGTGAAGAAGATCGCGATCACGAGGATTGCCAGCAGGTCGTCGACGACGGCCAGAGTCAGCAGGAAGGCACGGATCGCCGTGGGCAGGCCGCGCCCCACGATCGCCAACACGGCCATCGCGAACGCGATGTCGGTGGCGGTGGGCACCGCCCACCCAGCAAGCGATCCCCCGCGCGCGAGGTTGATACCCACGTAGATCGCGACCGGGGCGAGCATGCCGCCCACTGCGGCGACTGCCGGCACCACCGCGGTAGCTGGGTTACTCAACTCCCCCACGCGCAGTTCGCGCTTGAGCTCAAGCCCAATCACAAAGAAGAAGATCGCCAGCAGGCCGTCGGCCGCCCACGTCTCTACAGACAAGTGGAGGTGCAGCGACGCCGGGCCAAACTCGAACTCGGAAACCGACTGATACGCGGCAGCCCAACGGGAATTGGCCCAAAGCAACGCTGCTGCGGCACCCAGCACGAGCATGACTCCGCCCGCGCGCTCGGTGCGCAGAACGTCGGCGATGGTGCGTTCGGTTGAATCGCTCGGCTTGCCGAACAGCGCCCGCTTGGCCACGGCGTCGGGCCTCTGCTTAGGCGTCTACGGCTTGGGGTGCGGCCGCGCGCTGCGTTGGCGGGTCAAAGCGGTAGCCCACGTTGCGCACGGTGCCGATCAACTGCTCGTATTCAGCACCCAACTTGGCGCGCAGGCGACGCACGTGCACGTCCACTGTTCGCGTGCCGCCGTAGTAGTCGAAGCCCCACACCTCTTGGAGAAGCTGGTCGCGCGTGTAGACGCGTCCGGGGTGCTGCATGAGGTACTTGAGGAGCTCGAACTCCTTATAGGTGAGGTCGAGCGGAACACCTTTGAGGCGGGCCGTGTAGCCGCCGACATCCACGGTGAGGTCGCCGGACGAGAACTCGGCCATCTTGTCGAGCGGGTCCTCGGCGCGAGCCTTCGCCATCAGCAGGCGAATGCGCGCCTCTACCTCGGCGGGCGAGGCGTCCGCCATGACCACGTCATCAGAGCCCCAGTCCGCGTTCACGATGGACATCCCGCCATCGCGCAGCACGAGCAGGAGCGGAACGGTGACGCCGGTGACCTGAACAAGGCGGCAATTATTGCGCGCCTCGGCGAGGTCCGTGCGGGCGTCCACGATGAGAACGTCGGCATCCATCGCGTCGAGCATGGCCGACGGGACGGGAGCCACGACGCGCGTGCGGTGGGACAAGAGGGCGAGCGCGGGCAACACGTCAGCAGCCCCAGCCTGGGCGGGGGTGAGCACGAGCAGGTCAGCCACGGGCACCTCCAGTTGGCCATTACTGTACCGGCGCGGCCCGTGGGAGACTAACCCCCATGATTCCGTCGACCCGCGCGACAATCACCGCCGTCGCCGCCGCGGTCGTCGCAGCCACCGGCTACCTCGGTACCAGGTACCTCGCGCTTGGCGTGCTCGCGTGCATCGTTGCAGCGGCCGTCGGCTACCCCTACCTCATGCGCGTCACGCGGCCGCGCGTGACCACCGCCATCATCATCGGCGGCGGCGTACTCGCGCTCGTGGCCGTGCTGCTTGGCCGCACCGCGCCGTATTTGCGGTACATGACCGTCGCCGTGGCTGCCGTCACGATCGCCGCGCTGGCCGCCGTCGTGCTTTTCCCGCCCGCCGGTCCCGGGCGCGCGGTCACGTACGTAGCTGCCACCGCGTCGGGCGGCGCCATCGTCGCCTCCGGCGCCGCCTGGGTGGCCGTCAACCGCACCAACGGCGCGGAAGACCTGGTCGTGTGCGGAGGCGCCGCACTGGCTGTGGCAGCGATCGCCTCTGTCCTTACCTCGCATCCCACCGCCAACACCATTGGGGCGCTGCTCGCGGGCACCATCACGGGCGGCGTCATGGGGGCCTTCTTCCCCTCCCTGCCCTGGTACGCGGGCGTGCTGATCGGCCTCGTGTGCGCGGTCGCCGCTGTGCTCATTCAGGAGCTCTACCGACGCGAGCCCCGCCCTCGCGGGTGGTGGCCGGGAATAGCGGCGGGCGTCGCGCCCGTTCTCGTCGCCGGAGCGCTCGTGTATATCGCCGGGCGCCTGCTCGTCGGCTGAACGGAAACGGCATGATTCTGCGCCTCATCGCCATCGCGGTGCTGCTGGGCGCGGCCGCGCTCTTCTATCGGTGGTGGCAGGCACGGCAAGGCACGGTCCGACGCGTGGAGCGGCCGGGCGCCCTCACTCCAGCGATCCTTGGGTCGCCAAGGGGGCCGAGGGCCACATTTGTGCAGTTCAGTACGCCTATGTGCGCCAAGTGCCCCGGCACCGCGGTGCTGCTCAAGCGCGTGGCGGCGGAGCAGCCACACGTCACACACATCGAGATCGACGCCGCAGAACGCCTGGACCTGGCGCGCGAGCTCAACATCATGCGAACGCCCACCACTCTGGTGCTCGACGGAGACGGAGTCGTAGTCGCGAGGATGGATGGAGCGCCCACGGAGGCTCAGGCTCGCGAGGCGCTTGGAGCGGCCCCGCCGCTGAGCGAGTACTCTATCTAGATAATTCCTATGGAGGCGGTATGAGTACGCGGGCGGAGCAGGCCAAGGACATCCAGATCGACCCACGCGGCTACCGATTTGGCGCGTCGGTCACGCTGGCCGTGTCGATCGTCGCGCTCGTCCTGGGCGCCAGCACGGCCGGCTGGGTCACCATGGCGATCCTCGCCCTGCTCTTCCTCCCCGGCGCAACCGTTGGCCCGCAGGCAACGCTGCAGGCGCGCGTCTTCAAGCGCTTCATACGTCCCCGCATTGGCGCCCCCACGGAGACCGAGTCCTTCCGCCCACCGCGCTTCGCGCAGCAGATGGGGCTCGGCTTCTCGCTGCTGGCCGTGCTTTTCGGCGTCCTCGACGTCGCGGCCGGCTTCTACGTCTTCACGGGCTTCGTCGTTGTCGCGTCGTTCCTGAACTCGGTGTTCGGCTTCTGCCTGGGATGCGAGATCTACCTGCTGGCCAAGCGCGCAACGACCCGCGCGGCGTAACGGCTGCCCGGCCACGGCGGCGCTGAACTGTCAGCTCTGCCGCCTACAATCGAGGCATCATGACGCCCGTCGAACTCACCTTCGTCATCCTCGCTGTCGTCGCGTTCCTCGCCACCGCGTGGGTGTGCGGCATGGTCGTGTGGCGCCTCCTGAAGGCGCCAAAGCGGTGACGTTCGTCATCCCGGAGGATCTCGCCCCCGAGATCTACCCCCTCGCGTGGCTCGTTGGGCAATGGGAGGGTCACGGTGTCATCGACTACCCCGACATCCCCACCGCTGACTTCCGCCAGCGCATCGACTTCACCCACGACGGCGGGCCGTACCTCGAGTACCGCTCGTCGATAACGCTCATGGGGCCGGACGGCGAGGCCGGGCAGGTCTGGGCCGTCGAGTCCGGGTTTTGGCGGGTGGCACCTGTGGTGCCCGATGGCATCACGCTCACCGAGAACCAGCACCCGCTAGAAGTAGTGCTCACCGATGCGGCCGGCTTCGTAGCCGTGTACGTGGGCGCCATCGGCAACGGGCGCATCGACCTCGGCACGGATCTCATGGCGCGCACCGCCTCGGCGCCCGAGGTGGGCGGCGCTACACGCCTGTACGGCCTGGTGAACGGCGAGCTCATGTGGGCTCAAGACCTCGCCGCGTTCGGCCACGAGCTGCAGTCCTACGCGTCGGGCCGGCTCTCTCGAATGGAAGAGTAGGGAATCGCGCATGGCGACTTCCCGTTCTGATGGCATGAGTTCTGTCCTTCTCTCGCGGCCTGGCGCGGTCGAGGCCAGTGGGCCCGACGCTGGGGTCGCCTGGCATTACGGCGACCCGGTGGGCGAGCAGCGGGCTTTGGCCGAGCAGCGCGCTTTCGTCGACCAGTCACAGCTCGGTGTCGTGAGGGTCACCGGCCCTGATCGCTTGTCGTGGCTCAACTCGCTGTGCACGCAAGAGCTGGGTTCGCTCGCGCCCGGCGATAGCGCAGAGTTCATGATCCTGTCGCCCCAGGGCCGCATCGAACATGTCGCAGCCCTCGTCGACGACGGGTCCACGGCGTGGCTCATCACCGAGACCGCTGAGGGACTCGCGGCCTTCCTCGATCGGATGCGATTCATGCTCCGCGTCGAGGTCGCGGACGTGACCGACGCCTGGGCGGCGATAGGCGAGCCAATCACCCGGCCCGCTGCCGAAGACGAGCCCGTGACCTGGGTGGACCCGTGGCCAGGGGTGACGTCGGGCGGAACCTCCTACAGCGTCGGCGATCTTGGACGCGAGCGCCCCTGGCGACTGGTCTTGGTGCCTCGCTCCTCGCTCGCCGCTGAGGCCGACGCACGGCTCGCGGCCGGCTGGACGCTCGCCGGTACGTGGGCCGCCGAGGCAGAGCGCGTCGCGGCTCATCGACCCCGGGCGGCCACGGAGGTTGACGACCATTCGCTCCCGCACGAGTACGACTGGCTGCGCACCGCGGTGCACCTCCACAAGGGCTGCTACCGAGGCCAAGAGACGGTCGCGAAGGTGCACAACGTCGGCAGGCCGCCGCGGCGACTCACCTTCCTCTACCTCGACGGTTCCTCCCACGTCACCCCAACGGCAGGCGCGGCACTCACCGTTGCTGGTTCCGAGACGCCCGCTGGCTACATCACCTCCGTGGCCCGCGACCGCGAGGACGGGCCCATCGCTCTCGCCCTGATCAAGCGCTCCGTGGACCCTGCGGCTGTGCTGCTGGCAGCGTCCGACTCCGGCCCGATCTCCGCAACGCAGGAGCCGATCGTCGACCCGTCGGGCTTCTCCGTAGACCGCCCCCCGCCCGTTGGCCCCACGATGAAGGGGCTGCTCATGGGCAAGGGATGCGCCGCCGACGGCGGCGACATTCCCGACTGAGTCCGGGCGGCGGGTAGCGCCCGCGGGGTAGCGTGGCCCCATGGAAGTCACCTTCGCCGAGTTCAAGGCCTCATTGATGGAGCACGTCAACTCCGTGAAGGACGGCGAGGACGTGATCGTCACCCACAAGGGCGCGCCGGTCGCTCGTCTCACGTCGGTGGAGGGCTCCGATCTCATCGCGTCCCTCATTGAGGACGGCCTCATCACCCCGCCGGCCGAGGATCGCGCCGTGCCGCGCCTTCCGCAGGCAGAGGCCGCGAAGGACGCCCTGTCCAGCCTGCTCGGCCGGCTGCGCAGGTAGCGATGGCCACCGTCTATTTCGACACATCGGCCCTCGTGAAGCTGCTGGTTCTTGAGACCGGCTCACCTTTGGCGGTGGCTCTGTGGGAGCGGGCCGACGCTGTGGTCACGTCTCGCATCGCCGACGTCGAGGTGAAGTCTGTGCTGGCCGCAGCCGAGCGCATCGGCCGCATTGACGCGGCGCCCGCCGCGGCCGCGCGCGACCGCTGGAAGGAACTGTGGCCAGGCCTCGCAAAGGTGGAGGTAACCGCGGCGCTCTCCGAGCGCGCCGCCGAACTCGCCGACCGCCGCCCCCTGCGCGCGGGAGACGCTCTGCACTTGGCGTCGGCCCTGCTGCTCAAGGACGCCAAGCCCATGTTCGCCGCGTGGGACCGGCGCCTCGCTGCCGCGGGACGCGCGGAAGGCCTGACCGTGCTCCCACCAGCGCTGGCCTGATTCCGTAAAGTAGCCGCATGGTCGGTTCGCTGCAGACGCTGCTTCTCATCACGATTTCCGTCGTCATCTTCGTGGCGGCGGCGTGGGCGCTGATCCAGGCGTTCCGGTTTCCGGCAGACGCATACGTGGCTGCGGGAAAGCGCACCCGCAACTTTTGGCTCGCGATAACCGGGGGCGCGACGGTGCTGGGGTTCCTTGGCCTGCCGCCCAGCTTCGGTTTCGGCATGGGATTCCTGTTCTGGACGGCGGCCGCCGCCGGCACGATCATCTTCTTCGTCGATGTGCTTCCCGCGCTGCGATCCGTGCATCGGCCCGGCCAGTCGCGGCCGCGCGACAGCAATAGGGGCGGCTGGTAGGTGCGCGCAGTACTTCAGCGCGCGTCACGAGCATCTGTCACCGTTGACGGCGAGGTGGTGGCGTCATTCTCGCGGCAAGGGGTCGTGGCGCTCGTGGGCGTGACGCATGACGACACCGCGGCCTCCGCTGAGGTGATCGCACGCAAGATCGCGGACCTGCGGATTCTCACGGACGAGCAATCCGTACTCGACGCCGGGGCGCCCGTCATCGTCGTGTCTCAGTTCACGCTGTACGCGGACACGCGCAAGGGCCGGCGGCCCACGTGGAACGCTGCGGCGCCGGGGCCGGTGGCATCGCCGCTCGTTGATGCCGTGGTTGAGGCGTTGCGGGCACGGGGCGTCGAAGTGGGGACAGGCGTGTTCGGCGCCCACATGGACGTGGAGCTCGTGAACGACGGGCCGGTCACCATCCTGCTCGAGGCCTGAGGCACTGGTTCGCACCCAACCGCACCCAACCGCGCCCAAGCACCCAACCGCGCCCAAGCACCCAAGCCGGCCCCAGCGTCGGGCCGCCAAAGGCCACTCCCAACCGGAAAACGGGCCAAACCGGCCACTTTTGCCTGAGTTTGGTCGGTTATCCGGTTCAGACGGTCCCGGCCACACCTGATGGTGGGCTCATCCCGGTGCCGATAACAGGAGTGTGTCGGGCTTGTAACACTTGTCACGCCCGCGGCGAACATGGGCATGAGCGTGGCGAGTGCCTGGTTAGCCTGGGTGCAGTCGCTCGAATGGGTGGCTGCAGGGAGGTTTTGAGATGTTCGAAAGATTCACCGACAGGGCTCGTCGTGTTGTGGTGCTCGCGCAGGAAGAGGCGCGCATGCTCAACCACAACTACATCGGCACGGAGCACATTCTGCTGGGCCTTGTCCGCGAGGGCGAAGGCGTAGCAGCGAAGGCGCTCGAGTCCATGGACATCTCCCTCAACGCGGTGCGCGAGCAGGTGCAGGAGATCATCGGTGAGGGCTCGCACGCCCCGTCCGGTCACATCCCCTTCACGCCGCGCGCCAAGAAGGTTCTTGAGCTCTCGCTTCGCGAGGCGCTGCAGCTTGGCCACAACTACATCGGCACCGAGCACATCCTGCTGGGCCTCATCCGCGAGGGCGAAGGCGTTGCCGCGCAGGTGCTTGGCAAGCTGGGCGCGGACCTGAGCTCCGTGCGTCAGCAGGTCATCCAGTTGCTGAGCGGCTACGAGAATAAGGAGCCGTCCGGTGGTGGCGGTGGCGGAGGCCCGCAGGAGGGCACGCCCGCTGGCTCTACCGTGCTGGACCAGTTTGGCCGCAACTACACGCAGGCCGCTCGCGAAGGAAAGCTGGACCCCGTGGTGGGCCGCGAGCTCATCATGGAGCGCGTGATGCAGGTGCTCAGCCGCCGCACCAAGAACAACCCGGTGCTGATCGGTGAGCCCGGCGTCGGCAAGACCGCAGTCGTCGAGGGCCTGGCCCAGGCGATCGTGCGCGGCGACGTTCCGGAGACGCTCAAGGACAAGCACCTGTACACGCTTGACCTCGGCTCGCTCGTTGCCGGTTCTCGCTACCGCGGTGACTTCGAGGAGCGCCTCAAGAAGGTGCTCAAGGAGATCCGCACGCGCGGGGACATCATCCTGTTCATCGACGAGATCCACACGCTTGTTGGTGCGGGCGCCGCCGAGGGCGCTATCGACGCGGCCTCGATCCTCAAGCCGATGCTGGCGCGCGGTGAGCTCCAGACCATCGGCGCCACGACGCTCGACGAGTACCGCAAGCACGTCGAGAAGGACCCGGCTCTCGAGCGCCGATTCCAGCCCATCCAGGTGCCGGAGCCGGAGCTCAGCCACACGATCGAGATCCTCAAGGGTCTTCGCGACCGCTACGAGGCGTTCCACCGCGTCACCATCACCGACGAGGCGATCGTCGCGGCCGCCCAGATGGCCGACCGCTACATCAGCGACCGCTTCCTCCCGGACAAAGCGATCGACCTCATCGACGAGGCTGGCGCGCGCCTGCGCATCCGCCGCATGACGTCTCCTCCGGAGCTGCGCGACCTCGACGACAAGATCTCCAGCGTCCGCCGCGAGAAGGAGTCCGCGATCGACGGCCAGGACTTCGAGAAGGCCGCGTCGCTGCGCGACGTGGAGCGTCGTCTCAGCGACGAGCGCTCCAAGGCCGAGGAGGCCTGGAAGTCGGGCGACCTCGACGTTGCCGCCGTTGTCGATGAGGAGCTCATCGCAGAGGTGCTGTCGATGTCCACCGGAGTCCCAGTCGCCCGCGTTTCGAGCGACGAGTCCTCGCGACTGCTGTCCATGGAGTCCGAGCTGCATAAGCGGATCATCGGCCAGGAGCAGGCCATCAAGGTGCTGTCCCAGGCCATCCGCCGTACGCGCGCCGGCCTCAAGGACCCCAAGCGCCCCGGCGGCTCGTTCATCTTCGCTGGCCCTACCGGCGTCGGAAAGACCGAGCTGGCGAAGGCCCTGGCAGAGTTCCTCTTCGGAGACGAAGACGCGCTCATCAGCCTGGACATGTCCGAGTACGGCGAGAAGCACACTGTTGCTCGCCTCTTCGGTGCCCCTCCCGGCTACGTCGGCTTCGAAGAGGGCGGCCAGCTCACCGAAAAGGTGCGCCGCAAGCCGTTCTCCGTTGTCCTCTTCGACGAGGTCGAGAAGGCTCACCCCGACATCTTCAACTCGCTGCTGCAGATCCTCGAGGACGGCAAGCTCACCGACGCCCAGGGCCGTGAGGTGAACTTCAAGAACACCATCATCATCATGACCACCAACCTCGGTGCCGACGCGATCTCGCGTCGCCAGGCGACGGGCTTCGCGCTCACTTCGGAGCTCGCGCAGACGTACGACGAGATGGTCAAGCTGGTGAACACCAAGCTCAAGGAACACTTCAAGCCTGAGTTCCTCAACCGAGTGGACAACGTGGTGGTCTTCCCGCAGCTCACGCAGGAGGAGATCGTCCAGATCGTCGACCTTATGGTCGCCCGCCTCGACGAGCGCATGAAGGACAAGGACATGGGCATCGAACTCACCCTTGCCGCCAAGCGCGCCCTCGCCGACAAGGGCTACGACCCCGTGCTCGGTGCGCGGCCGTTGCGCCGCGCGCTGCAGCGCGAGATCGAGGACCCGTTGTCGGAGAAGATCCTGTTCGGCGAGCTCAACGCGGGCCAGATCATCCGCGTCGACGCCGTTGGCGAGGGCGAGGCCGCCGAGTTCACGTTCGAGGGCGTGGACAAGGACGACGTTGTCGAGGAGCCGGTTGCGGCTGGTGTCGCGCCCGCGTCCGCAGAGAAGGCTCCCGCCGCGGAGGCGACGGGCAGCGAAGGTTAACAACAGCGTCGGGCATGCCCGACGCTCGCGACAGGGCCCCTGGATACGTTCCGGGGGCCCTTTCGTCTGAGTCGACTGCGGCCGCGAACCGGATCCCGGCCCAAACGCACCCGGTGCGGATCGCTTGTCCGTCCGGCGCGGTTCCCAACCGCGGCGCACCCTTGCGATCACGGGCGACCAGGCGCCGGGCATAGGCTGACCACATGGTTAATGACCCCTACCTTGCCGACCCCACCCGCTACGACGAGATGCAGTACCGCCGCCTCGGCAAGAGCGGGCTGCGCCTGCCGGGCGTCTCGCTTGGCCTGTGGCAGAACTTCGGCGGCGCCAACCCACTCGACACTCAGCGCGAGATCATCCGCGCGGCCTTCGACATGGGCGTGACCCACTTTGACCTCGCGAACAACTACGGCCCGCCCCCCGGTGCCGCCGAGGAGAACTTTGGCCGCGTGCTCGCGAGCGACCTCGCGCCGTATCGCGACGAACTCGTCATCGCCACCAAGGCCGGCTACTACATGCACCCGGGTCCGTACGGCGAGTGGGGCTCGCGCAAGTACCTGCTGAGCTCCCTCGACGCGAGCCTCAAGCGCATGGGAGTCGACTACGTCGACATCTTCTACCACCACCGCCCCGACCCCGACACCCCCATCGAGGAGTCGATGATGGCGCTCGACCAGGCCGTTCGCTCCGGTCGCGCGCTCTACGCGGGCATCAGCAATTACGGGCCCGACGCTACGCGAGGGGCCGCGCAGATCCTCCGTGATCTCGGCACCCCTCTGCTCGTGCACCAGTTCCCCTACAACATGTACCAGCGCTCCCCTGAACAGGGCCTTCTCGACGTTCTCGACGAGTTTGGCGTCGGGTCCACGGTGTTTTCGCCGCTCGCCCAGGGCATGCTCACCGCGCGCTACCTCAACGGCGTCCCGGAAGGTTCGCGCGCCACTCACTCGCCGTTCCTCAACGAGAAGCAGATCACCGAGACCTACCTCGAGCGCACTCGGGCGCTCAACGCTGTGGCCGAAGGCCGCGGCCAGACCCTCGCCCAGCTCGCGGTGCAGTGGGTGCTGCGCGGTGGGCGCTCGACCTCGGCAATCGTCGGTGCAAGCTCAGTGGCGCAGCTCAAGGACACGGTGGGCGCGCTCTACTTCCCGGACCTCACGGACCAGGAACTTGCGGCCATCGAGCCGAACGCCGTGGAAGGAACCCACCACTCCTAGGCTGAGGCGGAGGGTGAAGGCGTGGCGCCCGGCTCCGCGTCAGACGCTTTGGGCACGAACCACCACAGCAGCAACATCGAGCACGTGATCAACACGAGAAGCACAAGCCCGCGGCGGATCGTGCTGTTCTCCATGATTCAGATTCTGTCAGTGCTTTACAGCGAGTACGCGCCGCCGCCAGCATCTGTGACAAGCCCGTCGGCCACGAGCGATGCGAGCGCGCGCTCGAACTGTGCCGTCTCCACGCCGTCGATGCCACTGAGGACCACGGGCGCGGAAGCCTCGCGCAACACCGCCAAGATCCTCCCGCGCACCTGACGGTCGGTTCCGTGCCACGCCTGGGTTTGGCGCTTTGCCAGGCCCGACGCTGGGTAGCCGGCCGCTCGCCAGGCACAGCGGGCTTGCACGGGGCACTCATCGCAGCGGGGCGACCGCGCGGTGCAAATGAGAGCCCCTAGTTCCATCGAGGCGACGGCCCATTCGGCCGCTCGCGCAGGATCGGAGGGCAGTACACGGTCCGCAAGGGTCCGCTCGGCGGCGGTGATCGCCGGCGGCGGAAACTGCTCGCCGTTCCAGATCCGCGCAAAGATCCGCTTGACGTTGGTGTCGAGGACGGCAGCGCGGGCACCGTGAGCGAACGACATGACCGCGGCTGACGTGTAGTCGCCCACCCCGGGCAAGGCGAGCAGCTCCTCGCGTGTCACCGGCACCTCCCCGTTGTGCCGCTCGACGAGAACGCGCGCGCACTCCCACAGCCTCACCGCACGCCTGGGGTAACCCAAGCGGCCCCAGGCTCGCACGGCGTCGGCCTGACTGGAGGCGGCGAGGCGCGCAGGCGTGGGCCATCGCTCCATCCACTGGCGCCACACCGGTTCTACTCGCGCCACGGGAGTCTGCTGAAGCATGACTTCGCTCACAAGCACGCCCCACGCGCTGGCCCTGCCGTCGCGCCAGGGAAGGTCGCGGCCCTGTTCCGAGTACCAAGCAAGCACGGCAGAGACGATCGCGGCATCTGGCGACTCGCGGGGCATCTGCCCATTGTTCCAGCGCGCAGGTGGATACCGTGGAGAGGTCCCAGGGAGGTGACCATGGACGGACTCAAGCACCCTGTTGGCGAGCAGCCCGCAAACATCTACTGGCGGCGACGATTGTTCGTGATCGTGGCCATCGTTGTGGTTGCGCTGTTCCTGTGGTGGGCGATCAGCGCGCTCGCTTCTGACTCCCCAGGAGCCTCACCCACTTCGTCACCGGAGAGCACCGTCTCGCCAAGCCCAACGGATGTCGCCGACCCCGGCCGCGCTTGTACCGGCGAGGACTACGCGGTCGCCACCGCCGTTCCCCCCGAGGTATCCGCGAGCAAGAAGGTGACCTTCACCGTCACGGTCACCTCGACGGCCGACTCGGCATGCAAGCTGGACCCCACGGCGGACTCAAAGCTCACCGTGCGCTCGGGCAACGACGCGTGGTTCGACTCCTCGGACTGCCCGGCGGACTTCGTCCTTTTCGATTCCGAGGCCTTCATCCTTGAGCCGGCCAAGACGCGGGATCTCACCACGACCTGGAACTACGGTCGAGACGAGAAGGGCTGCGCCGCGGATCTCCAGACCGCCAAGGACGGCACCTACAAGGCCACGGTCACCGTTGCGGGCGTCAAGGCCGACGAGTCCACCTTCGCCGTCTCCTAGAAGTCGGGTGCAGCCGACTCTCGCGGCACCAGGGCTTTGCGCACGGCTTCGGCCACTTGCTCTACAGGATGCAGCGTCAAGCCCTTAGGTGCTTCCGCCGGCTTGCCGCCCGCGGGCACCACCACGTCGGTGAACCCGAGTCTCGCAGCCTCCGCCACGCGCTGGGCCAACGCCGTCACGGGCCGCACCGCCCCTGACAGGGCCACTTCGCCTACGGCGCACCAGCCATCGCGGACTGGCCGGTCCGCCCTCGCTGAGGCGAGCGCGAGCGCGAGCGCGACGTCGGCCGCAGGCTCGAGCACGCGCGCCCCGCCGATGGTGGACACGTAGACATCGTCGGCCGCGACGGCGATACCGACCCTGCGGTGCAGCACGGCGAGAATCATGGCCGCTCGCGATGAGTCGATGCCCGCCGTTGCCCTGCGCGGATTGCTCAGCACGCTGGGCGCAACCAGAGCCTGGATTTCCGCGGGGAGCGGCCGCTTTCCCTCCACCGTGATGGTGACGCAAGTGCCGGCGACATGGCCACCCTCTCGAGACAAGAACAGTCCAGACGGATCCGCCACCGACTCGATTCCGGCATCGACGAGTTGAAAGCACCCCACCTCGTCAACAGAGCCGAACCGATTCTTGGTGGCCCGCAGCAATCGCAATTGCGAGTGAGGATCGCCCTCGAACTGGCACACGACGTCCACGAGATGCTCGACGATGCGCGGGCCAGCGACGGACCCATCCTTAGTGACGTGGCCCACGAGCACCATCGGCACGCCATTCCGCTTAGCGGCCTGGATGAGCGCCTGCGCTACCTCGCGCACCTGACTCACCCCACCAGGAGTCCCCTCCACTTGCGCCGAGGCGATGGTCTGGATCGAGTCGACGATGACGAGATCGGGTTCGGTCTCGTCAAGATGGGCGAGCACCGCGCCAAGATCGGTCTCGGCCGCGAGCAGCACCCCCTCCTCGAGAGCATGGATCCGCTCCGCACGGAGCCGGATCTGGCCGGCAGATTCCTCGCCGGAAACGTAGAGCACACGGCCACCCGCACGAGCGGACCGCGCGGCAACATCCAGCAGAAGCGTCGACTTGCCCACGCCGGGCTCGCCCGCGAGGAGCACCGCGGCACCCGCGACAATGCCACCGCCCAGCACCCTGTCGAACTCGCTCACACCGGTGGATCGCCTGGCCGACGCTGTGGCCGCCACATGCGGCAGAGGCACCGCGGGCGCGGTGGCTGAGGTGGCTCGCGTGGCGGGACCAGCGGTTGCGCTCGACTCGACCACGGTTCCCCACGCTTGACACTCGCCACAGCGACCCACCCACTTGACAGCCGTCCAGCCGCACTCGGTGCACCTGTAGCCGGGACTGGTGCGACGCACTGCGGTAGCCATACGACCACGGTAGCCGGAGCGTCGGACACGCTTCGAGAGGCTGGGGAAACGTGTCCAGCGGCCCTAGTCTTAAGGGCATGGCGCCAGACAGCGAGCCAACGCCGCGCGTCCCCTGGCTCCCGGTGCACGAGGGGGCGGAGCCGACCGCGCCCGAATCCGAAGAGGACCTTTCCGCTTTCAGCCCCATCGTGCCTGCTTGGATTACGCGCGAAGAGCCCGCTCCCGCGCCTGCCGCGGCGGTCCCGGAACCCACCCCCGCCCCACCGCCTCCAGCCGAAGAGGTGCTCCCGGAGCCCGGAACCGCGCCCGCGGAACTCGAGGACCCGCCGCAACCTGCGATGCATCCGGACGCGGTGCAGCTGCTCGGAGAGTCCGCAGTCGCGAGCGCCACGCTTTCTGCCGCCGGCGCTCCAACGCCGTTGGGTGGCGTCCCCCTGTCCCCAGCCGACACCTCGGTGACGCCGCCCGACTTCGGCGACGCGCCTTCCTTCGTACCCGAGTTCGAGGAGGAGGCACCCGAGCCGCCGACGCCGCACAACGTGAAGGCCGACGCTTTGGCTGCGGGGATCGCCGCTCACGAGCAGGAGCGGCTTGCCTCCCAGGCTTCCGAGCTCGACGCGGGCGCGGCATACACTCCGCGCGCCTTTGGCGAGCCGAACGCCGAACTCGCCTCTAACCGCGAAGGGGCTCCGCCCGCCGCTCCGGCTACTGCCGCTCCAACTACCACCGCTCTAGAGCCCGAGGGCGAGGCAACAACCCAAGCCGAACCAGCGTCGGGCAGGCGTTCAGGCCGTTTGTGGCTGTGGATTCTGCTCGCGGTGGTGGCTTTGGCGATCGTCGGCGTTGTCTATGCGGTGATGAACAAGCCGGAGCCCACGGTGGTGCCCGGCGTGACCATCACGCAGCCGGCGCCGAGCCCCACGATCGTGCCGAGCCCGGCTCCAACGGGAAGCGACTTCCAGGCGGCGATGCCGACGACTGTAGGCACGTACTCGCTCACGGGCGCCACGGCGCTTGAGCCCGCCGATGTGGCGCTCTCCGTTGGGCGCATCGCCGACGGCGTGGACCTCACCTACCGCTCTGGCGACGACACGATGACGGTGCGCGCGCTGCAGTACTACAGCGAAGACGACGCGGAGGCGATGTTCACGCAGTTCGCGGGCGAAGACACCGCTACCGAACCCGTGGAGGCAGGGGGCACGACGGTCGGCGAGAAGGCGATCGTGACCGCGCCCAAGCCCGGGCTCGTCTGGCGCAACGGAACTTCGGTCTTCGTCCTCGTGGGCCCACCGCTTCAGTTGGCCGAGTTCTACGCACAGTTCGGGTTGTAGCCTTGGGCGCATGACGACAGCGCCCACTCCCCTCCCAGACGCTCCCCGGATCGCCGTCATCGGCACCGGCGTCATGGGCACCACGCTCATCACGGCGCTGCGTGTCGCCGGCTGGCCACAGGACCGCATCACCGCTGCTTCCCGTACGGAAGGGAGCGCGAAGGGCGCACGCGAGACCCACGGAATCGTCGTGGAACTCGACGCAGCAGCGGCGGTTGCCGACGCCGACGCCGTGATGCTGGCCGTCAAGCCCCAAGACATGGCGGCAGCGCTCGACCAGATCACCAACTCGCTGAAGGAGGGCGTGCTGGTGATCACCGTCGCGGCGGCGCTCCCCACCTCGTTCTACGAGGCGCGACTCCCCGAAGGGACGCCGGTGGTCCGAGCGATGCCCAACACGCCGTCGGTCATCGCCAGGGGCGCCACAGGAATCGCCGCAGGAGCGAACGCCACCCCCAGCCACCTTCAGCTCGCCGCCGGGATGTTGCGAGCAACGGGGCTGGTCGTTGCGGTGGACGAGGCACAGATCGACGCGGTTGCCGCGGTATCCGGCTCCGGCCCTGCGTACTTCTACGCCTTCGTTGAGGCTTTGACGGAGGCCGGGGTCGCTCAAGGCCTCGACCGCATCCTCGCGACACAGCTCGCGGCGCAGACCCTTGTGGGCGCCGCCTATCTGCTCCAGACCTCGGGCGAGTCGCCGCAGAAGCTGCGCCAGAGCGTGAGTTCCAAGGGAGGCACCACCCTGGCGGCGCTGTCCGCGATGGAGAACGCGGGGCTGCAGGGCGTGGTCGCCGCTGGCGTCAATGCTGCCGTGGCTCGCGCCAAGGAGCTTGGCGGGGAACTCGCCGGCTGAGATGCGGATCCTCCTCGCGCCCTCGAATATTGCGAATCAGGCGGCGCTGCAGGCGGCGGCGTTGCGCGCGCGAGGACACGAGGCAGAGTGCTGGCACTTCGGGGAGAACCCGTTCGGGTACAGCCATGAGAGAGATCTCGCGTGGCCAGAGTCCGCGAGCGAGGCGCTGACTCTTTTGGCGGAAGTCGCGGCGCGGGACTTCGACGTCATCCACCTTCATTTTGGGCGCTCTCTGGTGTCCAACACCAACCAACTCGGTGAGTTGTGGGATCTCCCGCTGTGGCGGCGCCTCAACGTGCAGCTCATCATGAGCCTGCACGGAACGGATTCGCGGGACGCGAACCTCGAACGCGAACTTGATCGCTGGAGCTACTACCACTTCGGTGCGCCACATCACCCGCCAGAGCTCATCGCACGCAGGCTGGCCGTTATCCGCGCAAACGTCGACGCCATGACCGTGTCCGCCGGCTCCAACTTCAACCACGTCCCCGATGCGAACTACCTTCCGCTCGCGATCGACACCGATGCCATTCAGCCGACGCAAGCGCCCACACGTGAGGTTCCCGTGATCGCCCACGCGCCCAGCCGACGGTCGACGAAGGGCACCGACTTCATCCTTGCCGGTCTCGACGCGCTCCGCGCGGAGGGTGTGCAGTTCGAAGTCGACCTCATCGAGGGGGTCAGCAACGCGGACGTGGTGAGCCGATTGGGCAACGCGGACATCGTCATCGAGAAGGTGCTCGGCGACGGGTACGGCGTGACCACGCTCGAGGCTTTCGCCGCTGGCAAGGTGGTGGTCACCCGGGTGACCGAGCGGGCCACCGCGTACGCGCCGGGCTTCCCAGGCGTCGCGGCAGATCCTGAATCGCTCACGGCCAAGTTGCGCGAGCTCGTGGCATCGCCCCAACTTCGCGCTGAGCTGGGCGCGAAGAGCAGGCAGTTCGCGGTGGAGCACCACGGACTAGCCGCCGTAGGCTCGGCCTTGGAAGGTCTCTACGCAGGGACTGATGTGGTGCGCCCCAAGGTCACCGTCGACGAAGGCTCGCTGGCACTTGCGGAGGAGGCCGCGGCGCTGCGCACCAGAAACCGCCAGCTGTCGCAAGCCACGCGAGAGGCTTCGGCCGCGGCTGCCGAAGAGCGAGAGGAGCGACAGCGTGTGGAACGGACGTTCGGCTATCGCGCACAACGTCGCCTCAGGCGGGCGGTCGACAGGAAACCCCGATAGCGTCAGCGTGCGCCAACGACAGCCGATGCCATGGCTAGCCGGTACCCTGGTGGAGTTGTCTGAGGGCCGCTGAAGTCGGCGCCGAAAGGAAGTGCGTTGGGTTCTGAGCTGGCTCCGCGCGACGCCGCGCCGTCGGAGTATGCACTCCTCGCGGCGAAGTACGGCCTTGCGCCGCAAGTGGGCCGGCCTCCCCTCGGCAAGTACCTAAGGGACCTATGGGGCAGTCGCAACTTCATCTGGGCGCTCGCGACCACGCGCACGTACGCGCGGAACGAGAACACGTACCTCGGTCAGATCTGGTCGATCCTCAACCCACTGCTCTACGCCGCGGTCTACGGACTGATCTTTGGCGTGATCCTCGAGACCAACAAGGGCATCGATAACTTCCTCGGCTTCCTCGTCGTCGGCGTCTTCATCTTCCAGTTCTGCGCAGCCTCACTCAGCAGCGGGGCGGGCGGGGTCACGAACAACATTGCGATGATCCGTTCGCTGCGGTTCCCCAGGGCGGCGCTGCCGATCTCAGTGGTGCTCACGGAGCTCCTCACGCTGCTGCCCGCGATCGTGGTCATGCTCGTGATCGTGAGCATCTCCGGGGAGCGCCCTGAGTTGTCATGGCTCCTGATCGTTCCCGCCTTCGCGCTCATTGCGGTGTTCAACGCCGGCGTAGCGCTCCTCATGTCGCGAGTGGTCGCAAAGTCGCGTGACGTCAAGAACCTGATCCCCTTCATCACGCAGCTGTTGCGCTACCTCTCGGGATTGTTCTTCTCGATCGAGGTGTGGACCAAGTCGTATCCGCTCCTCGGCGACCTCTTGACGTACCAGCCGTACGCCTTGTCGATAGAGATGGTCCGGGGGGCGCTGCTCGAGCAGTACGACACCTCAGGGCTCGAACTGTTGGTCATGCTTGGCTGGGCCGTGGGCCTTGCGGTTGGTGGGCTGATCTACTTCTGGCGCGCGGAGGGCTCGTATGGCGTCGAGTGACGAGCTCAACGGCACCCCTGTGCTCATCGCCGACGGCGTCGAGGTGACCTATCACATCACGGGTGGGAAGCGAACGACGAAGGACCCCAACAAGCGCACCCTGCGCACCTTGCTTGGCCCGTCGCTGATCCCCTCAGTTGGGCGGCGCACTCTCGTTGCGGTCAGGGGAGTCAGCTTCGTCGCCAATCACGGCGAGCGCATTGGCCTCATCGGCCACAACGGCGCTGGCAAGTCCACGCTGCTGAGGGCACTCGCGGGACTGCTTCCCCTCAGCGCTGGGACCGTCTACACCGGCGGCACCACGTCGCTGCTGGGAGTCAATGCCGCGCTGTCCACGTCCCTAACGGGTGCGCAGAACATCGAACTTGGTTGCCTCGCGATGGGAATGACGCGCCAGCAGGTCAAAGAACAGTACGACGACATCGTCGAGTTCTCCGGCCTCGGCGAGGCGATCGACCTGCCCATGCGCTCGTATTCCTCCGGCATGGCCGCCCGCCTCCGGTTCGCCATCTCTACGGCGGCTATCCCCGACATCCTCATGATCGACGAAGCGCTCGCGACCGGCGACGCCAAGTTCCGCGCCAAGTCCATGCAGAAGATGGAAGAGGTGCGCGAGCACGCCGGAACGGTGTTCCTGGTGAGCCACAACGCGCAGACCATCACGTCCTTCTGTAACCGCGCAATATGGCTCGAGCAGGGCAAAGTCGTCGAGGACGGCCCCGCCGAAGAGGTCATGGACCGGTACATGGAGTCTCAGAAGTAGCGAATCGTTTCGCGGCGTCACCAAGCATCGGTAGGCTCATGGCTCTCAGCTGAGAGGACGCCCCATGCAGTACGGCCACTTCAACGACGAAGCGCGCGAATACGTCATCACCCGCCCGGACACGCCACGGTCGTGGTCCAACTACTTGGGGTCTCGCCTCTATGGCGGCATCATCACGCAGGGCGCTGGCGGGTACTCGTTCTACAAGTCGGGCGGCACGGGGCGTGTGTTGCGCTTCCGCTTCAACGGGGTGCCCCAAGACGAGCCCGGGCGATTCATCTACCTGCGCGACGACGCGGACGGCGACTTCTGGAGCGCGTCTTGGCAGCCGGTAGGCAAGCCCCTGCGCGGGCGAGACGGCGACGGTCCCGAAACCCAAGCGTCGGCCGTGCGCCATGGCCTTGGCTACTCGATCTTCGAGAGCGAGTATCGCGGCATTCGCTCGGAGGCCACCTTCTTCATTCCCAAGGGCCAGGCGTTTGAGTACTGGTCGGTGAAGATCACCAATGACGGCCCGACGCCGCGACAGGTTTCGCTGTTCAGTTACGCCGAGCTCGCCAACGAGTGGAATTACCGCCAGGACCTCGAGAACCTGCAGTACTCGCAGTACGTGGTGGTGGCGAAGTACGCGGATGGCATGATCTCGCGCAAGAACTCCACGCGCACGGCGTTCAGCGAGCTGTGGTTTGGCCAGGCGGGTGCTCCTGTCGAGAGCTTCGACACCGATCGCGATGTGTTCTTAGGCTCGTACCGGACGCAATCGGCGCCCACCGCCGTTGAGCGCGGGCGCTGCTCTGGCTCGCAGACCGTTGGCGACAACTCGTGCGCGTCGCTGCACTCGGTGCTCTCGCTGGAGCCCGGCGAGACGCGCCAGGTGATCTTCATGCTCGGCATGGGGTCACCGGACTCGGAGTGGAACGACCGCGACGGGATCACGCACAGGCCGGGACGCGAGGTGCTCGCCGAGTACGCGACGCCTTCGCGAGTGGATGAGGAGCTCGCCGCGATCCGTGACGAGTGGCGGGACTACCTGGCTCCGCTGCAGGTCTCCACGCCGGATCACGAGATGAACTCGATGATCAACGTCTGGCACGCGTACCAGACGCATATGACGTTCAACTGGTCGCGCGGGGTGTCGCTCATCGAGGCCGGCGATCGCGACGGTCTTGGCTATCGCGACACGGTGCAGGACATGCTCGCGGTCACGCATGCAATCCCCGACGCCGTGCGCGAGCGCCTGTCGCTGATCCTCACCGGGCAGACGGCGGAGGGCGGCGCGATGCCGCTGGTGAAGCCGCTCACGCACTCGCCGGGTCACGAGGAGACGCCGACGCTAGAGAAGTACCGCTCCGACGATCCCCTGTGGCTGCCGATCACGGTCGCGAACTTCGTCTACGAGACGGGAGATGTCGCGTACCTCGATGAGGTGCTGCCGTACGCGGACCACGGTGAGGCGACGGTGTTCGAACACCTGCGCCAGGCAATCCAGTTCTCTCTTGATCACCTGGGCAACAACGGCCTGGTTCAGGGGCTGCAGGCGGACTGGAATGACTGCATCCAGTTCGGCACCACGGGAGAGTCGATGTTCTCGACGTTCCTCATGGCCAACGGCTGCCGCATCGTCGCCGAGCTCGCCGAGCAGACCGGTCGGGACGAGGACGCCGCGTGGGCGCGCGGAGTGCTCGAGTCGCTCCAGCCGGTGCTCGAGGGCGCGTGGGACGGCGACTGGTACATCCGCGGCATCTCAGCCACGGGAGCCAAACTCGGCTCCGACGCGCTCGACGAGGGCAAGATCTACCTCGAGCCGAACGTGTGGGCCGCGATCTCCCAAACCGTGCCAGAGGACAGGGCGATCGGCGCGATGGACTCCGTTCAGCGTCGGCTTGCTACCGAGCACGGAGTGGCGCTGTGCGCTCCGGCCCACACCAAGGAAGTGCCAGGGGTTGGCCTATCGCTGCTGGTATTCCCCGTTGGGCACAAGGAGAATGGCGGCATCTTCTGCCACGCGAACTCGTGGACGATCGTCGCCGAGGGCATCCTGGGCCGCGGCGACCGCGCCTACGACTACTACCGCTCGTACCTGCCGGCGCGCTACAACGACTCGGCCGAGGTACATCAGGTGGAGCCCTACGTGTACTGCCAGTTCACCCACGGGCCCGAGAGCCCGCGCTTTGGGCAGGCGCGCAACCCATGGCTGACGGGAACGGCGTCGTGGTCGTACATCGGCGTGACCCAGTACATCCTCGGGATCCGGCCGGAACTTGAGGGGCTACGGATTGACCCTTGCCTGCCCGAGGGGTGGGACGGTTACCAGGTGACGCGCCAGTTCCGTGGTCTGTCATTGACGATCAATGTCGTGAACCCGCTCGGCGTGGCGACCGGGGTGTCGTCGGTGATGGTCGGGAAGCGCGAAGTGGACCTGGTGAGCGACTCACGGCGCGGGGCGCTTGTGCCCGTCTCTGAGCTCGCGGATGGTGCGGTGCTCACCGTGACTATGGGATAGGTGCCTACTTCGCGTCGATGACGTCCACCGCGAAGACGAGCGTCGAGTTCGGCGGGATGGGGCCCACGGCACGACCGCCGTAGCCCTTCTCCGGCGGAACCACGAGGAGCAGTTTGGACCCCACCGGCTGGCCGACGATGCCGTCCACCCATCCGTCGATGAGCGAGCCGCGGGCGATGACGAAAGAGATGGGCTGGCCGCGGTCCCATGAGGAGTCGAAGGTATTGCCGTCCCACAGCCACCCGGAGTAGTGCACGGTGATGGACTGGCCCTCCTGGACGGGAGCGCCGTCGCCGGCTTCGAGCACCTGAACGGCGAGGCCCTGGGGCAACTCGGCACCGGCAAAGTCAGGAATGGGCGCGCCAACCGCGTCGCGCGAGATCTGAGGCAGGTTTTCGGTCATGACGCGAGCCTACGCGGCCATCTCGGGGCCCGCTGCCCGCTACTCATAACATGTTATGAGTAGCGGGCGAGGGCTCCCGCTGCGCGTAGCATCGGGCCATGTTCCCGTCGTTCGATGTGCTCTGGGCGTTCGGCGTCGTCGTGGCGCTGCTCACAATTACCCCGGGTCTCGACACCGCCCTTGTGCTGCGCTCGGCTGCTGTGGCCGGGCAGCGGCGAGCGTGGGGGGCGATCATCGGCATCGTGACCGGCTGCCTCGTGTGGGGAGTGCTCGCCGCGGTCGGCATTGCCGCCGTTCTTGCCGCGTCGACGACGGCGTTCACCATCCTCAAGCTCGCCGGTGCCGCCTACATGGTGTGGATGGGCGTGCGGCTCGTGATCAGCGCAGTGCGGGGCCACACCCAACTCCCCGACGCGACCACTCCCGGCAACACCTTCCTCGCCGGAGCTGGGCAAGGGTTTCTGACGAACCTGCTCAACCCCAAGGTTGGCGCGTTCTACGTGGCGCTGCTCCCCCAGTTCATTCCGGAAGACGCGCCCCACCTGACGTGGGGCATCGCTCTAGCCGCGCTGCATGCTTTGCTAGGCGTGATCTGGCTCGGCACGCTTGCGCTGTTCGCCAGCCGCATCCGGCCGTGGCTCCAACGACCACGAGTCACGCGCGGCATCGATGCAGGGGTCGGCGTAGTCATCACCGGCTTCGGAGTGAAACTGGCACTGACGCACTAAGCGTCGGCGGCGAGCGCCAGCGTCACTTCGATCGCATCGCCTGGCTCGATCCCGGATTCCCGGCGACGCACTTGCGAGAACCCGATCGCCGGCTCACCCAGGTTGGACGCAAGGATGCTCGTGAACTCAAACCCGTTCACCGTGACGTGCACGCGCGCGCGGCCGCCGCTGCCCAGGGCCTCGACCACCGACCTCGGCACCGGGATCGCGGCATTGCTCGCGTTCCCCCAGAGCACCGTCAAGTAAGTCTCAGACACGGGCAAGCGAACCCTCGCGCCCCAGCAGCGACTTCCTGGTCTCGACGCCCCACGCGAAGCCCGTGAGCGTCCCCGAAGCCCCCACCACCCGGTGGCACGGCACAAACAGCGCCACGACGTTGGCTCCGCACGCGGCACCCACGGCGCGGCTGGCCGACGGGCTGCCGAGTTGGGCGGCCACCTCGCCATACGTACGGGTCTCGCCGGCGGGGATGGTGCGCAGCACCTCCCACACCTTCTCGCGGAACTCGGTGCCGTGCGGCGCCACGGTCACCGAACGCACCGCCGAGGGGTCGCCTTCGTAGTACGCGTGCACCGCTCCAGCCGAGCTGCACGCGCCGGTGACCACCGCGTCGGGCTGAATGCCGGAGCGGGTGGCGACCTCGTCGACGGAGGACGTCCAACCGGCGCCGACGACGACGCCGGATTCCTCGATGATCGTGAACGGCCCGTCGGGGGTCTCGAGGGTCTGCGTGATGAACATGGGGGTACTCCTTGCGGTGTCGTTGAGGCCCCGAGCGAGGCCATCGAGAATGAGGTCAAGTCCAACGGTGAAGCCGTCGCCGGGCGGCACGCTTTCCACGTGCTGAATCGCGTGGGCCACCAAATGGGGGAGACCCGCGGCGCCGAGCGCCGCGAGCATCTCCTCCGCCTGCTGGCGCGTGGGGTCCATGTCCGCGAAGCCGATGTCCTGCCACGAGTAGCCGTAGACGAAGCCATCGAGCACGTGAAGGGCGTGGAAGGCCACCTGGGGCGGCACGCCTCCCACTTCCAGGTGGGCGAGAGTCGCGTCGACGACGTGCATACGCGAGGGACCGCCGTAAGAGACGGGAAGCTGATAGAACCAGGGGTGCGCGAGCATCGCGCGATGTGCTGACCCGCAGAGTCGATGCAACGCCACTCGCCACTCGAGTTCGTCGCGAGCGAGGTCCACCTCGCCCCACACGCGATCGACGATCCCTCGCAGCAGGTCTTCCTTCTTCGCCACGTGGTTGTAGAGGCTCATCGCCTCTACGCCAAGGTCCGTCCCCAGGCGACGCATCGTGAGCGCAGGCAGGCCTGCGGAGTCCGCGATGGTGACAGCAGCGTCGAGCACCGCTTCCCTGGTGAGGCTTCCGCGAACCATGTCTTCTCCAACTCTTGACGTACTTACAACGTAAGTGTACCGTCGCACCCAACCTTACGCAGTAAGTTTCGGTCCCGCAAGAGCAACTGGAGAATCATGAAGGCCATCACCTACTTCGCCTATGGCGGCGCCGAGAATCTGCAACTCGCCGACGTTCCGGTACCCGAGCCGGGACCGGGCGAGGTGCGGGTGCGGGTAGCCGCGGCAAGCCTCAACGCCTACGACTGGCACCAGTACCGCGGCGAGCCATGGCTTGTGCGCACGAGCATGGGCTGGAGCGTCAAAGAGCCGCGCGTGCTGGGATCGGACCTGGCAGGGGTCATCGACGCGGTGGGGCCTGACGTCACCGACTTCGGCGTGGGCGACCGCGTGCTCGGTTCCATCGGCCTGGGCGCGGCGGCGGAGTACGCCGTCTCGCGCTCCACCAGCTTCGCGCGGTTGCCAGATGGCGTCGCATGGGACCTGGCCGCCGCCATGCCCATGGCGGGATTCACTGCACTGCAGGCGCTGCGCGACTCCGCCAGGGTCGTCGAAGGCGAGCGCGTGCTCGTGTGGGGAGCGTCGGGGGGCGTTGGGCACCTGGCGGTGCAACTCGCGCGCATCCTCGGCGCGGCGAGCGTGGACGCCGTCTGTTCGGGGCCCAACGCGGAATTGGTGCGAGCAATGGGCGCGAACGAGGTGTTCGACTACACGCAAGACGAGCGGCCAACCGGGCCATATGACGTGGTGATCGACACTGTCTGCACCGCGCCGCTTCGCCGCCTCAAGCCGGTGCTCAGCGAGGCGGGGCGCGTCGCAACGCTAGGGGGAATTGCGAACGGCCGGCTCCTTGGCCCGGGCCGCCCCATGATGGGTCGAGTCATTCGCTCTCGCTTCGTCGGCGTCCATCACGCGATGGTCTCCGCCCACACGGACGCGCAGGATCTCGAGTGGTTGGCGGCGCGGCTGGCCGACGGCTCACTCACCCCGGTCGTGGCCCGCACCTTCGCGCTCGAGGACGCCGCAAAGGCGTGCGAACTGTTGGAGGGCGGCCACGTGGCCGGAAAGCTCGTGGTGAGCGTCGCCTAGCTAGCGTGCGCGAACTGCCGCGCTCCCAGCGCGGCCGCGGCCCGCTCGACCTCGGCCATCGAGTTGTATCCGTAGAACGACAGGCGAACCCGGCCGTCCCTGTTCGCCACGGCGAGCCCCGCTTGAATCAGCGGCGCCGCGTCGCCAGGCAGCGACACGATCGCGGAGTTGGATTCGGCCATGCCGAGTTCGGCGCGGAACGCGTTCGCCAGCCCCACGCTGTGCTCACCGAGGCGCTCGACCCCCACCTCGGCGAGGAGTTCGAGCGAAAGCGCCGTCGACTCCAGGAGGGGCCACGGCGGAGACGAGTCGAAGCGGCGAGCCGAGTCACTGAGAGGCAGCGACGGCCCGTACAGCGAGCCCCACGGGTCATCGGTCGCCGACCAATTGGCGTAGACGGGCCGCAGCCAGTCGGCGTCCTCGCGCACGGCCGCGAAAGAGATCCCGCGCGGGCACAGCAGCCACTTGTAGGCAGCCGAGACGACGACGTCGAAGCGCGAGGCGTCGAGCGAAAGCCAACCGGTTCCGTGGGTGGCGTCAACGAGCGTGCGGGCTCCCACCGTTGCGGCGGCCTCTGCGAAGGCCGCGAGATCGAGCACTCGCCCGTCATTGGAGCGGACGGCAGAGACGGCCACAAGGTCCACTCCCGGCACGATCGAGTCCAAGAGAAGCTCAAACGGAACCATGGTCACCCTGAGCCGCGGATCCGCCAGGAACGGACCCGTGACGGAGGTGAAGTCGTCCTCAACGCAGAGCACCCTCGCGCGGGCGGGCAGCGAGGCGGCCGTCATGCCCACGACGTGGGCCGCGGTTCCGGCGAGGGCAACGCGGTCGGCATCCACGCCCACCAACTGCCCGTAGGCCGCCCGCGAGCGCTCCACCCAGCCGGCCCAAGCGTCGGTCTGGCAGGCGCCCGAAGCCCACGTATCCGCGGCGCGGCGCAGCGCCGCAACCGACGCGCGCGAGGGCATGCCGACGGATGCGGTGTTGAGATGCGTCGCGGCGCCAGGGAAGGACGCTGCAGGCAGGGGACGGGCCATGCACTAATGGTGAGGTCGCGTCGACCACCGCACAATATTGTGCTTTCTGTATCCGCACCTCGAAATCATCGAGGTGTTAAGGCATCATGGTGGGGTGATCGATGTCGAGCGCCTCATGATCCTCCGCGAGGTCGCGCGCCACGGCTCCAAAGCTGGAGCGGCGAGGGCGCTGCGCCTCAGCGAGCCAACGGTCGCCCATCATCTTGCGGCCCTCGAGCGCGGCGCCGGGGTGGCGCTCACGGTGCGCGCCGGCCGCGTCACGCGCCTGACCCCTGCTGGCGAGGCACTCGTGGAACACGCGGACGCGATCGCCTTGAGCCTCGACTCCGCGGAGCGCGCTCTGCACCATCACGCCGACCTGCAGGTTGGCCGCCTCCGCATCGCGAGCTTTCAGTCCTTCTGCGCCGGCGAGTTGGCAGCTCCGCTCGCGCAGTTCGCCCGCGACTATCCCGGCATCGAAGTGGGCCTCATCGAGGCCGAGACCGACGACTCGCTCGCACTGCTCGAGGCGGGCGCCGCCGACCTCGTGGTGGGCTTCGCTGACGACGCCACCCCTGCCCCACCAGACCACGACATCACCCCGCTCGCTCGGGACGAGTACCTGCTGGTGCTGCCCGCCAACCACGCGCTGGCCAAGGGAAAGGCAGCCCCGTTCGCGCAGCTTGCCGGTGAGCGCTGGATCAGCGGCTGCGAGCGCTGTCGCAATCACCTCGTGGCGCTCGCGAACGACGCGGGATTCAGCCCGGAGATCGCGTTCCTCACCGAGGACTACGTCACCGTGCTCAAGCTCGTTGCCGAACAACTCGGGGTCGCGATCCTTCCGCGCATGGCGCTCGACGCAAGTCCGCACGTGCCCGGCACGGTGACCGTCCGCACCAAGCCGCGCTCGTACAGAGACGTCTTCCTGGCATTGCCGCCCCAGCCAGCCCCCGCGGCCCGCACGTTCGCGCGACTACTCGCTCCAGCGTCGGGCAGCTAGCGGGACTTGCCTTCCGCGAAGAGGCCGACGGCCTTCTCGATGCGTCGGGCGCGCGTATCCGCTGCCTTCGCGCCGTTGACGAGGTCAATGTGCATGCGCTGCAACGAGTTGGAGAGGCCGTCGAAGATGCCACGTACGCCAGCGTCGTCCATCGCCGCGGCGAAGTCCTGAGGCACCTCGAAGGCGCGCGGCGCGTCGGCCACCGTGAGCGTCACCGTTACCTCGTCGCCCGCCGCTAGGCCCGATGCCTTGCGGTGCGCCGCGCTGAGCGGCAGCAGCGCGTGCCCGCCCATGATGCCAATGGTGTTCTCGTAGCGGTACCCGTTGACGTCGATCTCGACGCCGGGGCGCTTGCCCGCGCCGAGCGTGTCAAGGATCTCGGGCGGCACGGGGATGCCCGCGTTGTTGCCGATGCCCTGGATCGTGGTGGTGTAGGTGGCGCTCGCTCCCATACGGCCCGACGCTACGCGCAGTTCGGCGCTCGCGTCACCTGTCGCGGCCCTACGCTCAGACCATGACCGCCGCTACCACCCTTGTTGTCATCCTTGCGGCGGGGCTCGCAAGCCAGGTGCTCGCGGCCCGGTTGCGGCTTCCGGCAATCGTCGTGCTCATCGTTGTCGGCCTCACGCTGGGCCCGGCGACCGGCATCATCACCATCCCGCTGCCGCCTGAGACCGTGTCCGAGATCGTCGGGCTGGGCGTAGCCGTCATCCTCTTCGAGGGTGCCATGAGCCTCAAGGTGAGCGAACTGCGCACGGTGGGCCACGGCGTGGGGCGCCTGACGCTGCTGGGGCCGCCCATCGCCTTCGCACTTGGCACCGTCGCGGCCCTGTTCGTAGGCGGATTCTCGGTCCAAACCTCGCTGGTGCTTGGAGCGATCCTCGTTGTCACCGGCCCCACCGTGATCATCCCCATGCTGCGGCAGGCCAATCTCAAGCGAAACGTCGCATCTCTGCTTAAGTGGGAGGGGATCGTCAATGACCCCATCGGAGTGCTGCTCGCCACGATCATGTTCCAGATCGTGTCGCTGAGCGAACTCGGGAACGGCGACCTGGTGCGCGGCTTTGGCCTCGCGATCGTGATGGCGATCGTGCTCGGGGGAGGCGTTGGGTGGCTCGTGGCCAAAGCGTTCCAGCGCGGCTGGATCCCCACTCACCTAAAGTCGCCCGCCCTGCTGGCGCTCGTATTGGTCGTCTTCACTCTCGCGAACTTCGTCCAGGACGAGGCTGGGCTCCTGGTGGTGACCGCCATGGGAGTGGTGATGGGCAATGCCGCTTTGAGCGACCGCGAGGCGTTGCTCAGTTTCAAGGAGAGCCTGACCGTTGTGCTGCTGTCAGCGCTGTTCATCATCATCCCCGCGGAGCTCTCGCTTGCGGACATCAAGCTGCTCGACTGGCGTGTGGTCGCCTTCGTGCTCGTGCTGATGGTCGTGGTGCGCCCCGTCACGGTACTGCTGGTGACGATTCGATCAGGGGTGCCACGCAATGAACGACTCCTCATGGCGTGGATCGCTCCGCGTGGCATCGTCGCCGCGGCGACGGCGGGGGTGTTTGGCCCAGCGATGGTGGGCGCCGGCTTCGAGGACGGGCGGATGCTGCTCCCCACGGTCTTCTTCGTCATTCTGATCACCGTGGTGGTGCACAGCGTGACGCTACGGCCACTCGCCGGCAGGCTCGGCCTGCTGGCCGGGATCAAGAACGGCCTCCTCATCGTGGGCGGCTCCGCTTGGGCGGCGAGCCTCGCCTCCAAGCTGCGCGAGAACAAGGTGGCGGCGCTCATCGCCGACAATTCGTACGACAAGCTCAAGCCCGCGCGCATGGACTCTGTGCCCTCGTACTTCGGTGAGGTGCTCGCGGACTCGGCGGACGAGGACATGGACCTCGCCCAGTTGTCGTTCGTACTCGCGGCCTCCGACAACGACTACTACAACGCGCTCGTCGCTCGCGAACTCGGGCGCGAGTTCGAGTACCACCGCACCTTCCAGCTCGCCACCCACGGAGAGTCGCAGCATCGGAGTCGCCGGCTGGGGTTCGCAAGCAGGGGCTCGTTCGCGTTTGATGGCCTCTCCGACTTCCCCACCATGGCCCGACGCTACGACCAGGGTTGGCGCTTCCACGTCACCAAGGCGGGGCGTGAGTTCCCCCGAGAGCGCTTTGAGCGGGCGCTTGCCGACGCCAAAGCCGTGCCGATCGGCGCGATCGACGAGGCGGGCGCGCTGCGGCTCTGGTCGCCCGATCAGCCCTTCAGGCCCAAGCGCGACTCTCGAGTCATCTACTTTGCGCCGGAGCACATCGCGCTTGGGTGAGATGCGCCGCCCGCTGACCGTAGCGTCGGGCCTTTAGCGGCGAAACCGAGGTCAGCTCGCCGAGCGGGTCTCCCTGGCGATCGCCGCGACGAGCGCGTCGATGTCGTCTTCCGTGGTATCGAAACTGCACATCCAGCGCACCTCGTTCTTGGAGGCGTCCCAGTCGTAGAACCGGAAGGACTCGCGCAAGCGATCGGCGACCCCAGCAGGGAGGGTGGCGAACACTCCGTTGGCCTGCGTGGGCTGCGTGAAGCCAACGCCCTCGATTGAGCCATCCGCAAGACCCGCCTCAACACCGGCTCGCAGCCGCTGCGCCATCGCGTTCGAGTGGGAGGCGTTCCGCAGGTAGAGATCGCCCTCCAGCAGCGCGATGAGCTGCGCGGACACGAATCGCATCTTCGACGAGAGCTGCATGTTGAACTTGCGCAGGAAGATGAGCCCCTCAGACGCCTCGGGGTTGAGGACCACCACCGCCTCGCCCAGCATTGCGCCATTCTTGGTGCCGCCAAAGCTCAGTACGTCGACCCCGGCATCCCGCGTGAAGGCCCTGAGCGGAACGGCCAGTGCAGCGGCAGCGTTCGAGACGCGAGCCCCATCCATGTGCAAGCGCATGCCGCGAGCGTGAACGTGATCCGCGATCGCCGCCACCTCGTCGACGCTATAGAGCGTGCCGAGCTCGGTCGACTGCGTGATCGAGACGACGAGCGGCTGAGCGCGGTGCTCGTCCCCCCAGCCCCACGCCTCGCGATCGATTAGGTCGGGCGTGAGCTTGCCGTCTTCCGTGGGAACGGTGAGCAGCTTGATTCCGGCCACGCGCTCCGGCGCTCCCCCCTCGTCGACGTTGATATGCGCCGTTCCAGCGGCGATGACCGCTCCCCAGCGCGGCAGCATCGACTGCAGGCCGGTCACATTCGCGCCAGTGCCGTTGAACATCGGGAAGGCCTGAACGCCTTCTCCAAAGTGACTCGCCATGACCTCTTGGAGTCGCTCGGTGTACTCGTCTTCCCCGTAGGCCACCTGGTGGCCGCCGTTGGCCGCCGCGATGGCCGCGAGCACCTCCGGGTGCACGCCCGAATAGTTATCCGACGCGAATCCGCGGCGGTTGGGGTCGTGGATGGTGGTCACTGTTGTCCTATCTCGATGACGCTGTCGTTGATCTCGGTGGCTGGCTGGTCCCAGAGTCCCACGAAGCGCGTCGCCAACTCATCCTCAAGGCCGGCGAGGCTCTTCACCCGGAAGATGACCGAGGCTGCGGCCAGTTCGCGTCCGGCGTCGCGGGCGTCCTTGGCGAAGCCCTGGGCAACGGCGCGCGACCACGCCTCGGTGGCGGCCTTCACGGCGGCGTAGTTCGCGCCACCCGCGAGCGGACGGCTCACGGCAGTGGAAGAGACCACGGCGAGACGCGCGGCATCGGATACGCGCAGGTCCGCGTCGAACGCCCGGCTCACGTGACGCAGAGCGGTGAGGGAGTGCTCCAGAACGCGGAAGTCAGCGTCGGTCTGTCCGGCGAGCCCGCCTCCGCCGCGCCAGCCGCCTACCAGGTGCAATACGCCGTCGACTCGGCCCTGGGTGTCGTGGACGCGGCCAACGAGTGCCGTCACGGCCGCCTCATCGGTGAGATCGCACTCCGCCCTGCCGACCGCGATCACGCGAGCGCCGGCGTCGGTGAGCGCGCGTGACGCCGCCAGCCCGGACGCGCTGCCGGAGCCGGCGATCAGCACGAGCCTGCCAGCGACGGTCATGCGTTCAGCCTAGGCGGCACCTCAGGCGTCGCGGCCGGTGATGCCGGCGGTGGATTCGATGACGGGACGCATCTTCTTGTCGAGCGCCTCGAAGAACATGGACAGCGGGAACTCGTCATCTAGCACGGCGTCCGTGTACCCCTTGGGGATGCCAGCAAGAACCTCGTCGGGAAGCCCACGCGCCCACTGCGAGGCGGGGTTCGGCGTCAGCGTGGCGCGAACCAGCTCATAGGCAGCGAGCCAGTGCGCGGTCTTTGGACGGTCAATCGAGCGCCAGTAAAGCTCGTTGATCTCGTCGCTCAAGGCGACCACGGCGTCGGGCACGTGCTCCCAATCGAATGCGAGCGCGGTGTCCGTCCAATGCAGCACGCCGCGCTGGTGCAGCCAAGCGAAGAGCAGCTGGCCACCAAGGCCGTCGTAGTTGCGAACTCGCGAGCCGGTGATTGGGAAGCGGAAGATGCGGTCAAAGATCACCGCGAACTGCACCAACTTGGCCTGCTCGAGCGTCTCGGCTTCGACCGGACCCAGGGTCTCGCCTCCGTCCAGCCGCGCGCGCAGGCGCCGCTCGATCGCCACGCACTCGCGGAACGCGGTGAGGTCGCAGCGCAGCTCCTCGAGCGAGTACAGGAAGTACGGCATCCGCTGCTTGATCATGAAGGGGTCAAAGGGAAGGTCGCCGCGCATGTGAGTGCGGTCATGGATCATGTCCCACATCACGAACGCCTTCTCGGTGAGCTCTTGGTCATCGAGCATGCGCGCGGCGCCATCCGGCAGGTCCAGCTTGGTGATGTCCGCGGCGGCACGCACCACGCGGCGGTAGCGCGCGGCCTCACGGTCTTGGAAGATCGCTCCCCACGTGAAGGTGGGGATCTCGCGCATCGCGATGGTCTCGGGGAACAGCACCGCCGAGTTGGTGTCGTAGCCGGGCGTGAAGTCGAGGAAGCGCAGCGACACGAACAGCTTGTTGCCGTAGTCGCCAGCCTCGAGCTGGGCGATGAACTCCGGCCAGATCACCTCGACGAGCGCCGCCTCTACGTGGCGGTCGCGCGAGCCATTCTGCGTGTACATGGGGAAGACGACAAGGTGGCGCAGACCGTCCACGCGATGCTGCTGAGGCTGGAACTGGTTGAGGGAGTCGAGGAAGTCCGGGATCTGGAAGCCCTCGGCCATCCAGCGCTCGAAGTCTTTGACGCACGCCTCGAGGTACTGGGAGTCGTGCGGGAAGGCGGGCGCGAGCGCGCGGATGCCGGCGGTGATCTCGGCGACATGGGCGCGGGCTTCGTCGTGCGGATGGCCCGACGCTTCGCTCGGCTCCGCGGGGATGGAACCGTCCTGCAGTTGCAGGCCTTGGATTGCCGTGGCCGCCTCCTTGAGGCGCAACCAGGCATCGCTGGTCTCGGCAACCCGGGCGTCCTCGACGACCTCGGGCTTGCCAACAATGACCTGCGTGGAGCCGGTTTGAGTGGACATGGGAACCTCCGATCCGGGGCGAGGACGCTCTCGTATCTCAAGGGTACGGGAAATCTTCCGGCACTTCACTAGTTGTACCGGAATTGTTACGGCTCCCAAAGCCGAGCGCTGATAGTGTCGGCGCATGACCGACGCGCAGACGCCCCTCGACGATGAGATCGATGCGGGAATCGTGCGCGCTGTGTCATTTGATGGCAGAGCGACCCTCGCGGACCTTTCCGCTGCGGTCGGCCTCTCCGTGTCTGCCGTGCAGTCTCGCCTCAAGCGCCTTGAGGCGCGCGGGGTGATCACTGGGTACCGGGCCTTGCTCGATGCCGAGGCGGTGGGCAAGCCGCTCGCGGCGTTTGTGGAGATCACGCCCCTGGATCCGGGTCAGCCCGACAACGCCCCAGAGCTCCTTGAGCACCTCGCCGAGATCGAGGCTTGCCACTCGATAGCCGGGGACGCCGCCTACATGCTGTTCGTCCGCGTGGCCTCGCCGCGCGACCTGGAGACTCTCATTCGCGAGATCCGCTCGGCCGCTTCCGTGAACACCCGCACCACGGTGGTGTTGCAGACGTTCTTCGAGAACCGGCCCATCCTCCCGGCGTGACTCTCAACGCAGCAGCCTCGGCTCGGCTCACCGCGGTTGCGAACCGGATTCGCGGCGAAACTCCCCCACTGGGCCGCAGTTTCGGCAACAATCCGGTTGACAGCCGCGGGCGCGCTCAGCTCGCCGCGACGGTCCCCACCTCAACCCCCGCCACCGTGACCGTGTAGGTGGCCCCTGACTCGATCTCAGCAGACGAGAAGATCAGCGCCTGCGTGACCCTCTCAGTGGTGACGCTCGCAACCACGCCGCCCGCGGCGTCGGTCAGTTTCACCACGGAGCCAGCAGCCACGCCGCCGCTGAAGACGGCAACGACCGATCCTTGCGAACCTTCGCCGGGCGTGACCAGCATGCCGCTCGATCCCAGCGCGGTGAGCGTGCCGCCGGTAACGGAGTAACTGTCCGCATCGACAGGCGCATTGCCGTTGGACGACGGCCCGTAGACCGTGACCGTTCCACCGCTCATCGCGATGGTGCCGTTCGCATCCAGCCCGTCCCCCTGCGCGTCAACAGTCCAGGTACCGCCGGTGACCGAGAGGTAGCGGCCGGATCCGTCGTTGCTCTCGTCTGGCATGGCGCCCATGCCGCCGCCCGACGCTGGGGCCACCGTGATTTCGGAGGGATCGGTGACGTTCGTGTCACCACCCATGCCGCCGCCCATGCCGCCTTCGCCGTCACCCGGCATCTGCCCACCCTGCCGGTCCGAGGGAGGCTGGCCGCCACCCATGTCGCCGCCAGGCGCCTGGCCGCCACCGCCGTCGCTGGTCGTGGTCGTGGTCGTCGTAGCCTCGTCGAGGTACCCGCCGGCGACATTGACGCCATCGTCGCTCGACACCAACGAGCCCGTCCCTCCGCTCAGCACGACGACCGCGCCCTGCAGTGCCTCATACGACTCCGTCACGTCCACAGATCCCGAGGCGACGGAGAGCGCGCCTTCCGAGTCGAGACCGTGGTCTTCGGCGGCGACCGTCACGGCCGCCCCATCGACGGTCAACTGACGCTCTGCCTGGACACCGTCATCCCCAGCGGTGATCGCGACGGTGCCACCCGAGAACCAGGCAACACCCTTGGTGGAGGTGGAATCGGTGAGCACCTCGTCGTTGTCGGACTTGATCCCGTCGCCGCCCGCGTTGATGGTCAGCACCCCGTCAAGAACAGCGATGTGGTCCTTGCCGTTCACGCCGTCATCGGCGGCGTCCACCGAGATGCTTCCGCCCTCGATGATGAGAGAGTCCTTGCTGGTAATCCCGTCGTTGACGCTGGCGGAGACTTTAAGGGATCCGCTGCCCTCGATGTAGAGGTCCGCCCTGGAGAACAGCACCGCAGAGGGCGCATCCTCGTCAGTGGAGGCGCTCGCGGTCGCGGCATCGCTGAGAGTGTTCGTGGACCCGTCCGCGAGCGAGATAACCACCGCGTCGGCGCTCACGATGTTGATGGCGGCGGTCTCGTCCGACGTGATCGAGACACCGTCGAGGATCAGGTTGACCTGCCCCTCAGCAACGTCGACGGTCACGGAGCCCGCGGCAATCGCGCCGCTGAGGCGGTACGTCCCGGCCTTCGAGATGGTGACCGACTCCGTCAGTTCCATGTCGACCGCCGCGGACTCATCCACGTCCGCGACCGCCTCAAGCCCCAAGTCGTCGTAGTTCAGCACGGAGTAGCCACTCGTGGCGTCTGACGCCGCGTCCGCGGTAACGGCGGTCTCGCCGCTTGCCGTGCTCGCGGCAGTCGAGGTGCAGCCGGCTAAGGCGAGTACGCCGAGGGTGAGGCCGGCGAAGATAGTTGCTGGCTTGCGTCGCATGATGGTGTCCTTTCGGTCAGGCCGCGACAGCGGCCGCTACGGGGGTGTCGAGGTGGCGGCGCAAGGTTCGCGCCCACTGGTTGGACGGAAGGTCGGGATTGAGCGCCGCGAGCGACGTGCAGTACTTGCTCACGCTCGAGGGGCGCACGCCTAGAGCCCACAGCGCGCGATCGGCCTCGCCCGCGTGATGCACGCTCTTGGTCTCGACGATCAGCGCAGGAGCGAAGGAGACGCTCGCGCTCCCCAACGTCGCCCTGACGTCGGCGTCGATCGTCACACGGCCGTTAGGCATGACAAGGGTGGTGCGCCGGTAGGTGGTCGTGAGGGAGGGAACCAACTCGGCCACCTCCCCGGCGACGTCTGGGAAGGAGGTGAGGAAGCGTCGGGCCTCTTCACCCAAGATGCCCGTGACCGTCTCACCGAGCCACTCACGATGCTTGACGGTGGCGCCCCTGGCAGAGCGAAGCTTGAGCTCAATCGCGTGCTCATTGGTGTCGAGATAGCTGCGGGTGCGCACCTTGAAGCGGCGCGGCCGGCGATGCGCCGCGGCCCTATACGAGGTGAGCTGCGGGGTGTCGAAATACGTCGAAGAGTAGGACTGCTCGCGCGTGCCGCCTACCTCGAGCACCGATTCGGTGGTGAGCGTGGCCAGCGCGGCCGCAAGCGTGAGTTCGTCCACGATGTACTTGCGGTCCATGCGAGTCTGCAGGGCGTCGGCCTCCTCGAGTTGCGCAAGCGTGAGGCCGCGCCAGTCGCTCAGCTGCGTCTGCCACACGGGGGTCATCGCGTCACCTCGAGCAGTTCGCGCTCACCGTTGTTGAGCGGCTCAGGGCCCGACGCTATGGCTGGCTTGGCGAGCACGGTGTAGCGGACGTCGCACAGGGTGGTGTCGTTGACGAAGTCCACCTTGCGAATTGTGAGGCGGGTTACCTGTGCGTGAAGCAGGACCTCGACGAGGACCTTGGCGTCGTCTTCCGAGGCGACGGCCTGGTCGAGGTTGACCGTCTGCTGGCGCGCGCGACCGAGGAGCTTGGGGCTGTCGCCCACGGCGATCACGCCTATCAGGACGGCCATCAGGGTAAAGGAGATGGTGGGTGAGATCGCCGGGAAGCCACCCAGAAGGCCCAGCGCGATGGCCGTGAAGTAGTAGGCAATCTCTGCCTGGTCCAGTTCGGTTGACCGGAGGCGAATGATCGAGAGCACCGCGAAGATGCCCAGGCCAAAGCCGAGCGAAATGTCCGCGTTCGTCATCGCGTACGTGACGCCCAAGACGCCGACGTTGACGGACAAGAACGCGACGATCATGTCGCGGCGCCGGTGACGGGGGAAGTAGAGGCCAAAGACGAGCACCGCGATCGCGACGAGGTCTGCGGCGATGAATGCGTAGACGGACATGGCGTGCCTTTCATGAGTGAGGCCGCTCCTGGTGAACCGCCAATGCATCCATGACACCGGGCTTGGTTGAGAACTGGCTGGGAGCGGCAGCACAAAGCGCCGGGACTTGGCTCAGGCGTTTCGCGGTGCGCTCTCAGGAAACACACAGGTTTGTTTGGGACAGTTGACGCATGCCCGAACGCCGGATTCTTGTTGTCGACGACGAAGACAACCTTCGCTCGATGCTCGTTGCCGCCCTGAAGTACGAGGGCTACGACGTGGTGCAAGCCTCCGACGGAGCGGCCGGCCTGCGGGCCGCTCGAGAGACCAAGCCGGACCTCATCGTGCTTGACGTGATGATGCCGCAGCTTGACGGGTTTGCCGTTGTGAAGCGCTTGCGCGAGGCCGGCGATCGCACACCAGTCATCTTCCTCACCGCCCGCGATGCGTCAGAAGATCGCGTCACGGGACTCAACCTAGGCGGCGACGACTACCTGCCAAAGCCGTTCTCCCTTGAAGAACTGGTGGCGCGCGTGGAGGCAGTCTCCCGCCGCTACGAACGCGAGCCATCCGCGCGAGAGACGTACACGGTCGCGGATCTTGTCTTGGATGACGTCGCGCACCGCGTGACCCGCGACAGCGCGGAGGTGCAGCTGTCCCCCACCGAGTACAACCTGCTGCGCTACCTGATGCGCAACACGGGGCGCGTGATGAGCCGCGGCCAATTGCTAGAGAACGTGTGGGGCTACGCTCCCGACGATGACTCCGGCGTAGTCGAGACCTACATCGGCTACGTGCGCCGCAAGGTCGACTCGAGCGAACCGAAATTGATCCACACGATTCGCGGGGTTGGCTACACCCTGAGGCTCCCATGAGTCCCCAAGAGAAACGCCGCCGCCGCACCCTGTCACTGAGGGACAGGGTGCTGCTGGCCTTCGCCGCCATTGCCACCGTGGCGATCGCGATCGCGGTGGTGGTGGTCGCGACCACTCACTCGTACCTGATCGCGCAGCTTGATCAACGGCTCATGGCCTTCGCTGGCAGCCCGCCGAACTGGGGCGACATGCAGCGCCCTGACAACTTCCCCGACGACGGGCAAGGACCTAACGGAGAAGGCACCGATCGCCCAAGCGACGTGCTGCGCGGGTTCATCGACGAGTCCGGCGAACTGCAAGTGATCTACGCCCCCAACGTGGGCGAGGACCAGGGAATCCCGGTCATCGCCGCAGACCAGGTGCCCGAACACGGCCGAGCCGTCTTCTCCACCGAGTCCTCTACGGGCGGGGCCGGCTATCGCGTCTATGCGCGCAGCTACGGCGACGTGGTAGACATCACCGCACTCCCGCTCGACGACGTCCAGTCCACGACCCAACGCTTGGTGATCATCGAGGCCGTTGGCATCCTCACCCTGCTGCTGGGTCTCACGGTGGTTGCGCTGTGGGTGATCCGGCTCGGCGTCAATCCGATGCGTCGAATGGTCGACGCATCCTCCCGCATCGCGGACGGCGACCTCTCAGTGCGCCTCGAGGGTGTGGGCACGGGCTCTGAAAGCGCCGAACTCGCGGCCTCGCTCAACACGATGATCGAGACCCTCACAGCATCGCTGCGCGAACGCGAACGCTCGGAGGCGCGGCTTCGCGAGTTTGTCGCCGACGCGTCCCACGAGTTGCGTACGCCTCTCACCACCGTCCTGGGTTACGCGGAGCTCTATCGCCGCGGGGCGCTCTCTCGCAAGGCCGACGCGACGGACGCTTGGTCCCGAACCGAGGCCGAGGCATCGCGAATGCGGCGGCTTGTCGACGACATGCTCGAACTCGCCAAATACGACGCGGAACCGCAGCTGGCGCGAGTGGAAGTGGAACTGCGTGGCCTCTGTGAAGAGATCGCGGGCGACGCTCAGGCCTCGCACGCGGGCGCATCGGTGGTGGTTGAGGGCGATCCCGTACCGGTCACCGGCGACCCCGACAAGCTGCGCCAAGCGGTCATCAACGTCGTCATGAACGGGCTCGTGCACGGCGAGGACTCGGTCACGATCACGGTGGCCGCAGCCGGGGGTCACGGCACCATCACGGTGCACGACGATGGCCCAGGAATGTCTGCCGAGATCGCAACCCGAGCCACCGAGCGCTTTGTACGCGGAGACGCCTCGCGCTCCAGAGCGCACGGCGGCGCCGGCCTCGGTCTCGCCATCACGGCAGCGATTGTCGACGCTCACGGCGGCACGATCACGGTCGAGTCCGCGGAGGGAACGGGCACGACGGTGACGCTCGCGCTTCCGCTCGCGTAGCGCCGGGCCATAGTGTGGGCCGTGTGGAGGCCCCACCAAGTTTTGTGAAGCCCGTTGCGCTCCTGCTCGCCGGAGTCATGCTGGGGATTCTCGCCCTCGCGTGGCTGTTCGTTGGACCGATGCCCGATCTGGACGAGGCCCAGGTCACCGAGCACCCGGTCTGGCCGGGAATCGCCGCCGGTGCGCTCGGGATCGCCGCGCTAGGCGCCGGGCTGTGGAGCCTCGCCCGCCGCGCTAACTGAGCTTGCGCCGATACGCGGCCGTGGCCACCAAGTACGCGATCACAAGCAGCCCCACGCACCACGCGAGCGCCACCCAGATGTCTCCACCCACGGGCTGGCCCGCAAAGAGGTTGCGAAGCGCGTCCACGAGCGACGTGACCGGCTGGTTCTCGGCGAACACTCGTACCGCGGTGGGCATCGAGTCCGTGGGAACGAAGGCCGAGCTGATGAACGGCAGCAGGATCAGGGGGTAAGCGAAGGCGCCCGCGCCATCGGGAGTGCTGGCGAGGAGCCCCGGAATGATCGCGAGCCACGTCATAGCCAGGCTGAAGACGGCCAGGATTCCCACCACGGCGAGCCAGTCGAGTACTCCGGCGTGAGGCCGGAAGCCCATCGCGAAAGCCGCCACGAGCACCACACCAAGCGAGATCGCGAGCGCCACCATCGACGTCAGCACGTGCGCCCACAGCACCGCGGAGCGCGCGATCGGCATCGACTGGAATCGCTCGACCATCCCGCCCTTGAGGTCCGAGAAGAGGCGGTATGCCGTGTACGAGACGCCCGAGGCGATCGTGATGATGAGAATGCCGGGCACCAGGTAGTCCACGTACTCGGCCGTGCCCACATCGATGGCACCGCCGAAGACGAAGACGAACAGCAGCAGGAACGCGATCGGCATGATCGTGGTGGTGATGATCGTGTCGAGGCTGCGCGTGATGTGCTTGAGCGAGCGACCGGTGAGGGCCGCAGTGTCTGAGAGTGCGTGGTTGTCCAGGGCGGTCATGCCGCGTCCTTTCGGTTGTGGCCGATCACGGCCAGGAACACCTCTTCGAGGGACGGCTGCTTCTCGACGTACTCGACGCGTGCCGGGGGCAGCAGCGCCTTGAGTTCGGCGAGAGTGCCGTCCACGAGAATGCGGCCCTCGTGCAGGATCGCGATGCGATCCGCGAGCTGCTCGGCCTCGTCCAAGTACTGGGTGGTGAGGAACACCGTGGTGCCTTTCGCCGCGAGTTCGCGCACCGCGTCCCAAACCTCGAGCCGCGCCTCCGGGTCCAGTCCAGTAGTGGGCTCGTCGAGGAACACGATCTCCGGGTCCCCTACAAGGCTCATCGCGATGTCGAGTCGCCGCGCCATGCCCCCTGAGTACTCGCCCACTCGGCGATCCGCAGCATCGCTCAGGCCAAAGCGTTCAAGCAGGCCCGACGCCGTGGTCGCCTGGTCTTCAACATGGCGCAGGCGCCCCACCAGTTCGAGGTTCTCCCTGCCGGTCAGCACTCCATCAACCGCCGCGAACTGGCCCGTCAAGCTGATCGCGCCGCGCACGGAAGCCGGGGACGAGACCACGTCGTGCCCACAAACGGAAGCCGAACCAGCGTCGGGCCGCAAGAGGGTGGCAAGGATGCGGATGAGCGTCGTCTTACCCGCGCCGTTGGAGCCCAGGAGGGCGAAGACGCTGCCGGGCGCGACCTCGAGGTCGACGCCCTTGAGCACCGCGAGGTCGCCGAACGACTTCTCAATCCCGGTCACGCCGACTGCCGCGCTCATGACTGCTCGCCAACGGCCTTGGTGATCGAATCGCGCAAGCGAGCCTGTTCGCGGGCCACGTAACCGGTCTGCTGGTAGTTGCGGATGAGAGCGTCGGCGAATTCGACAGGGTCATCGCCAACGACATCGCGGATGGGCGTGCCGTCAGCGGCCGCGCGCTCGAAGATGTCGATGACATCGTTGAACAGGCTCTGTGCCTGGGTCGCGTCGTTGATGCCGCCAAAGTGCATCACGTAGCGCTCGACCCCGGCGACGGCCGTCATGTACGGCAGCGGCAGTGCCTTCACGCGGGCCTTGTAGGCCTTCCATTCCTTCTTGGGGCCGATGATCTTCGCGGCCAGCCAGTTCTGCTCTTCAGACATGATTCCTACTTCCCTTCGTGAAGTGTTTCGAGGCGCTCCGAGAGGAAGGTCCAGTTCCTCCAGAACTCGTTCAGGTAGTCGGTTCCCGCGGCATTGAGTGAGTAGACCTTGCGCGGCGGGCCCTTCTCTGAGGGCTCTTTGGTGACGTCGACGAGGCCGCGCTGTTCGATGCGGATCAGCAGCGCGTAGACCGTGCCCTCCGCGATGTCTGTGAAGCCGTTGTCTCGGAGCCACGTGGTGATCTCGTAGCCGTATGCGGGGCGGCGGGCGAGGATCGCGAGGACGATCCCTTCGAGCGTGCCCTTGAGCATCTCGGTGATTTGCTTTGGCACCGTGAGCCTCCTACTTGGTGTTACTAGGTACTAGTAGATAGTAGCACTAAGTAGTGGTGGCGCAAGGGGCTTTTTCTGCCCGACGCTGTGGCGGGTTGGGCGCTAGAGCCGGCGCAGTGTCGGGCTGGCGCTCAAGAGCGGCCCCTGCTCGCAGGCCGTAGTCCTAGAACAGCCCGCGGAGCTCCTGCGGGCACCGGCAGGCGACCGCGATCTTCGCCGCCCACTTCACGGCTTCGTCGTAGGTGGCGACCTCCACGATCGTTACTCCTCCGTTGAAGCCTTCGGTGTCGGGGTAGGGCCCGGGCGTGGTCGTGCCATCGGCCGCGACGAGATCCACGGGAGCCTCGGGGTCGATGCCGGCTGCCGCGACGTACACGCCGGCCGCCTTCATCTCGTCGACGACAGCATTGGCGTCGATTCCCGCCTGCTGAAACTCCTCGTCGGAAAGCACCATGGTGCGAGCGGGGAAGGTGATGACGTATTGAGTCATACCGCCACGTTACCTGCGCGCTTCCCCCAGCGGCGGGTGAGAGAGAAACTCGACGAACTGCGGCTCCGTTGGGCCAAACGCCGCGCTCAGTAGCTGCGCTGCGTCGGCGTCGGTCGACGCTGCGTCCTGGAGCCGCAGCGCGAGAAGTACTGACACGAGCATGCCGCGAGAGAAGAACTCGGTGGCGGCCTGCGGACCAAGGCCAGCCTCGTCCCGCACCACGCGGTACACGTCGAGGTAGCACTCGCGAGCCTGCGGCCCCAGCACGGGATCGTGGCCCTGCGAGAACAGTTGCAGCAAGCTCAGCAGCAGGCCGCGGTCGGTCATGAGAGTGGAGTAGGCACCACCCATTCGCGCCTGCTTCTCGATGTCTGTGGCGTCCGGCGGAAACGCGGCGATCGCCTCGCGGAAGGCCGCGATGATTCGCACCCGGGCAGTCTTCCCGACCTCGGAAAACAGCCTTTCCTTGGACCCGAACATGCGCACGACGTACGCCTGCGAGATGCCGGCCTGCTTCGCGATCGCGTCCGTGGTCCCGCCCGCATAGCCCCTCTCACCGAAGACGGCGGCGGCCGCGAGGATGATCTGCGCGCGGCGCTCCTCTGCGCTCATGCGATCCGGTGCAGCGTTCATGTTGACAATGTTATCAGTTGATTACTATGGTGGCTCTCGAAAGTAATCAATCGATTACAACAAGGGGAAGGGAACCATCATGACCGCCGTTCGCTCGAGGCCACTGGGCCTCATCATCGCCGCCGCAGCGGTGCCCATGTTCATGGCCACGTTGGACAATCTGGTGGTAACAAACGCGCTTCCGGTCATCGCCAAAGACCTGGGCGCGTCGCTGGAGCAGCTCCAGTGGATCGTCAACGCCTACTCGCTCGCCTTCGCGAGCCTCATACTCATGGCGGTCGCGGTCGGCGACCGTCTTGGCCGCCGCCGCGTCTTCGTGGCCGGAATCGCGGTCTTCACCGTGGCGTCGGCCCTTTGCGCGCTGGCCACCGACCCTGGCCTCCTGATCGCTGCGCGCGCCCTCCAGGGCGCTGGCGCCGCGGCCGTGATGCCGCTCTCCCTCGCGCTCCTCGCCGGAGCGGTGCCGAAGGAAAGGCGCCCCCTCGCGATCGGCGTGTGGGGCGGCGTGGCCGGTCTCGGCGTCGCGCTGGGTCCGCTGATTGGCGGCGCCGTGGTCGAGGGCCTCACGTGGCACGCGATCTTCTGGCTCAATGTGCCTGTGGGGGTCGCGGCGATCGTGCTCGCGGTGGCCGTGCTCGGGGAGGCATACGGCAACAAGGCCCGGCTTGACTGGACCGGCCTCGCTCTCGCCGCGACGGCGGTCTTCGGCCTGGTGTTCGGCATTATCCGCGGCAATGACGCGGGATGGACTTCACCTCAGGTGCTCGCGGGACTCGTGGGAGGCGCCGTCCTGCTCGTGGCCTTCCTCGCGTGGGAGCGTCGCGTCCAGGATCCCCTGCTGCCGCTCACCCTGTTCCGCGACCGCAGCTTCTCCGCCGCCAACGGCGTGGGTCTGTTGTTCTCGATCGGCATCTTTGGCGCGATCTTCATCCTGATCCAGTTCATGCAGGTGGTGCAGGGCAAGTCACCGCTCCAGGCAGGCGTGATGACCATGCCGTGGACCATGGCGCCGCTCGTCGTCGCGCCCATCGCGGGCCTCATCGCGCCGCGAGTCGGAACCCGCGTGCTCATCGTCAGCGGCACCACGCTGCAGGCGGCCGGCCTCGCGTGGATCGCCCTGACGATGACCCCCGACGTTACCTACCCCACGCTCGTCCCCGCGTTCGTCCTCGCGGGCGTTGGCATGGGCCTCGTGTTCGCGCCGTCCGCCACCGCTGTACTCGCCAACATGCGCGAGGAGGACCAGGCGAAGGCCTCCGGCACCAACTCCACCGTCCGCGAGATCGGCGTCGCCCTGGGCATCGCGATCCTCACGGCGGTGTTCACCGGCGCTGGCGGCTCGCTCACGCCGGACGGCTACACCGACGCAGCCATCCCCGCGGTCTGGACGGGCGTCGTGTTCCTGGTGGCCGCCTCGCTCGTCGGGCTCGCTTTGCCCAAGCGTCGGCCCGACGCCGTGGTTACCTCCGCGCTGGAGCCAGCCCTAGCGTCGGCCTAGTTAGGCACCGCGCCCCGCGCTCTACCAGGGCGCGGGGCGCTCACTGTCCCGCTGAGAGTCGTTGGGGATCTCCGGGAGCTCCTCGCCGCCTGCGCGAATGCATAGCCACCGCATCTGCGTTGGCGAGTCCGGCAGGGCCCTCCAGGTGCGCCACACGTCCTGGCCGACGCGAACAACAGATCCGGGGCCAACGTCGATGACCTCGTCGTCGAGCCCCATTTGACCCCGGCCCTCGAGGAACACATAGAGCTCCTCGACGCTGCTGTGGGTGTGCCAATAGCCGGCCTCTTCGCCGGGTTCGAACGCGTTCGCGGTCATGCCGATGTACTGCAGCTGCAGTTCAAAATCGAGCACGCGCCTACCGTCGCGAGAGCGGGTGGGGTGGAAACCCCCGTAGAAGTCCCGCCACTCGTCGAGCGCGCCAATCTGGGTCAGTTCAAAGTCGCTCACGTTGCCACGCTACCCAACGACCGGTTTGCGTTCCGTAATGTTAGTGACTAACATTACGTGAATGACCTCGCGATCAGCCCAAACCCGCGCCCGCCTCCAGGCCGCCGCCCTCGATCTGTTCGAGGAGCGGGGCTACCGCGGCGTCACCGTGGAAGATATCGCCGCCGCCGCGGGCGTGAGCCACATGACGTTCTTCCGCCACTTCCCCACCAAGGAGCGCGCGCTCCTCGACGACCCCTTCGACCCCGTCATTGCCGAGGCAGTGGCCTCGCAGCCACGTGAGCTGCCGGAGATAGAGCGAGTGGCCCGTGGCATGCTGTCCCTCGCTCCCCTGCTGGACGAGGCGTTTACCGAGGTCGCGCGCCGGGGCATCGCCATCGTCGCCAAAGAACCGGCGCTCGCAGGCGAGATGGCGGCGAATATGGCGGCAACCGAGGCGGCGATCGTCGAAGCTGCCGCGGTTCGGGGTCGCGAGCTCGAGACCCGTATCGCCGCGGCCGCGTGCCTCGCTGCGATCGGATCGGCAATGCTCGAGTGGGCGGTGACATCCAACGGTCGCGCGCTTGGCGAACTCGTGGCCAAGGCGATGGTGACAGTGGTGCCCGCGCTCGCGGGGGAGGCTGCGGGATGACCGCCCTCGCGCTCACCGACGCGATCAAGCGCTATGGGGAACTGCGCGCGGTCAATGGGCTGTCGCTTGCCGTTGAACCGGGAGAGATTCACGCGATCATCGGCCTCAACGGCGCGGGCAAGACCACCGCGATGAAGGCAATGGTCGGGCACACTGCCCTCGACGCCGGCTCGGTCTCTCTCTTTGGCGTTCCTCTCGCGAACACTGCGGCCGCGCAGTTGGCGCGGATTGGCTTCGCCATCGACCAGCCCTTCGGATACCCCGAACTCAGCGTGCGCGACAACATCGCATTCGCGGCCAGGCTTCATGGCATCGACCAAAGCTCAGCGCTCGCGCAGGCCGCGCAGTGGATCGAACGTCTCGAACTCGGTCGCTGGTCGCATGCCCCGGCCCGCGGTCTCTCACTGGGCAATCGGCAGCGACTTGGTCTCGCGTGCGTGGCCGGCCACCGCCCCGAGCTCCTCATCCTCGACGAACCCACCAATGCCCTGGACCCATCAGGCGTGCTGCTGCTGCGGGACGTGATCGTTGAGGCGGCGAGTCGGGGCGCGGGAGTCCTCGTATCCAGTCACCACCTTGACGAAGTCTCACGAATCGCGCATCGCATCACCGTGGTGCATGCGGGGCAGGTGGTGGCTTCTCTCGAGCCGGGTCAGGTTGACCTTGAGCGGCGATTCTTTGAGGTGGTGCGCGCGTGGGACGCGGACCACCGCGAGCAAGAGGCCGCATGAGAACCGCGGTCGCGTTGCAGGTTGCCACGTTCTCCCGCTCCATGACGGCGCGAGTGACCACGGCTCTCATCCTGCTCATGCCACCGCTGTTCTCCGTGGGCATGGTGGCGATCGCGCGGACATCCGACGCCACCGGGCCTTCCGCCGCCAAGTTCGCGCCATACCGCGAGGGGACCTTTGCGCAGGCCGCGGTCTCGTTGTCCGGCCAGATCGTTGCCGTGATGGCGCTCATCGGCGTCGGATTCGCCATCGCGTGGCTCGTGGGCCGCGAATGGGCCGACCACACTCTCGGATCGCTGTTCTCCTTGCCCGTTTCCCGCTCGACCATCGCGTGGGCCAAAGTGCTGGTGGTGCTCGCGTGGGCCGCAGCGGCCCTCACCTTGTCGATGTGCCTGGTGGCGTTGGGAATCGCGGTGTTCGGGGACGGCTCCTTGACGGGCGCGATCGCTACTGAACTCGCGCGAGTGTGGGCCGCGGGCCTGATCACCGCCGCGCTGGCCCTCTCGTTTGCATGGGTAGCGGTGGCATCTCGCGGCTACCTTGGCGCCGCCGCCGCCATCATCGCAGTCACGGCGGCCAGTCAGATCCTGGCGAGCCTGGGGGTGGGCGCTTGGGTGCCTTACGTTGCACCGGCCCTGTGGGCGGGCGCCGGCGGGCCCGACGCTGCGGCGGCCGTAGGCCCGGGCGCGCTGGCGCTGGCCACGGGGTTCGCGATCGTGGGCGCGTGGGCGTCCGTGCGCGCCTTCGCGCGTGCGCGCCTCGACTAGCGCCGGAGTAGCGTCAATGAGGTGAGGGACATCGTGGAACGTCTGCGCGCCGCGGGCTGCGTCTTCGCCGAGGACGAGGCGGCGCTGCTTACGGCCCATGAGCCCGACGCCGCGGCTCGGGAGGTACTCGTCGCCCGTCGAGTCGCTGGCGAACCTCTTGAGACGGTGCTCGGGTGGGTGCTGTTCGGCGGGCGGCGGCTCACCGTGGAGCCAGGGTTGTTCGTGCCGCGCCGCCGCACGGAGCTCGTGGCACGTCTAGCAGTCGAGCGCTTGCCACAGGGCGGCACCCTCCTGGACCTGTGCTGCGGGGTTGGCGCCATCGCGGCGGTGGTGGCGCACGAGCGGTCGGACGCCACGGTCATCGCAGCGGACTTCGACCCGCGAGCCGTGGCCGTGGCCACGCGCAACCTAGAGCCTTACGGCGCAACGGCCCTGGTATCAGACATGGACGCGAACATCTCTGTCCCCGTCGACGTCCTCACCGCGTGCCCGCCCTACGTGCCGACAGCCGAGATCGCCTTCATGCCCGCCGAGGCCCGCGATCACGAGCCGCGCGCAGCCCTCGATGGCGGGCCGGACGGTACTGATCTCCAGGCCGCGGTGTTCGCCGCAGCCCTGCGGCGCCTCACGTCGGGCGGTGTCGCGCTCGTGGAGACGAGCGCGTCGCTCGCCGAACGGACCGCCCAACGGGCCGCGGAAGTGGGGCTCAGCCCCAGCGTCGTTCGTGACGACGTATTGGGCGCAATTGTGGTGAGCGCACGCCGCTAAGGGCAGATGTTGCCGCCCGCCTCGGTGAGTCCGAAGTAGTAGGCGTAAGACGGCGGCTGAGAGTTCGACCAGCTGGGGCCATTCACGGTAACCAGCGGGAGTGCCGAGCACGAACTCGTCGGCGCCGAGATGTTGCCCGTGATGTTGTGCGGGTTCCAACCTGGGAACGGCGCCTGCGAGAAGTTGAACGTGACCTTGAACCAGCCGCTCGATGACGTGGCGCTGAAGTTCGCGTTGGCTCCGCGTGAGCCGGGCGAGCCCCAAGTGTCAACTACGGTCACGTTGGTGACGGTGCATGTGCCGGAGACCGGGTTGCCGTTGACGTCGGTGGGGACGCATGTTGCAGGCAGCACCGGGGTAGACGTCATGGTGGCCACGCGGGGTGCGCCTATCGTCACCACGACGTAGGAGACGGACGCGCCAGTGAATGACGCTGACGTGGTAACCGTGACATCGCCGGCCGCTGCCGTACCCGTTGCCGTGGCGAGGAGGGCGCCCGCGCTCGAGTACGCGTTGACGGTCATCGCCTTGCCCGCGCATGCGATCGGCATGCTGCTCACCTTGAGTTGGCTGTAGTTGCCACCCGATGGCGTGCCCGCCAGAGCAGCCGTGACGGCGGTGGAGCTGGGCCAGCAGTACGCCGCGGAGTTCTGGGACACTCCAGTCGCGGCGACGGTGAGCGCAGAAGCGCTGGCCATGTGCGGCGCGGCGAGAAGCCCCGTGGCGAATAGCGTGATGGCGACCATTGCGCTGGTGGCGCGCGCGAGCGCCGCCGGATGACGACTGCGCAAGCCGCGGGCGAGTCCGCCGACCGCAACAATCATCGCGAGCACGGCACTCTCGACGCGCGTCAACTCGTCTGACTCGCCATCCTGGTGAGTGCTCTCGGCAGGTTCGCCGCCCACGTCATCATCGTCATCGTTGCTGCGCGCTGGCCAGAGGAGCAGCGCCGCCACCCCGAAGAAGAGCGAGATCCACACCCAAGGCTTCGTGATGAAGGAGACCACCACCCCGGCGTGGGGGATGTGGACCTTCGCGACTCCGTAGACGGCATCGCTCGTGGGAGTGAAGGGATCCGTGAAGTCGTTGTTGTCGCCGCGCATTTCCCAGCCGCTTGCACCACTTCCTCCGATGATGCGGTGCACGATCTTCGCGTCGGGGTAGCCCTCAGGGCGGTAGATGACAATGTCGCCGACATGAGGGGGCGTATCGCGCGCGATGACGATGTCGCCACCGCGATACAGCGGCTCCATCGACTTGCCTGAGACGGTGATGATGGTTGTGTCGCCGCCCAGCCACGTGGGCCAGGCGAAGTACGCAAGCCCCGCGACCAGAGCCCATGCCATCGCCGCCACGATGGTGCGCGCCAGTCGGCGGCTACGAGGGCCGCCGACTGGCGAGGTGTTGGGACTCAAGGTCGCGGGGCAGCAGTGAAGTTGCGTAGTTACTTGATGACGACGACGACGCCGTAGACGGCGCTAGCGTTCAGGCCCGTGGGGACCACGGTGAATGCGCCGGAGGTCAGGGTGACCGTGCCGGAGTAGGTCTGGCCCGCGATCGGCGCACCCGCCGCGTCGAGGATCGAAACCGTGTACGTCTTGGTGGCACACGAGGCGTCGACCTGCTTGGTCGCACCCGTGCCGGAGCCCACGACAACGCCCGAGACAGGCAGGTTGCCAGAGGCGAACGTGCCCGTGGTGTAGCCGACGTTGATGCCGTCAGTGTCGCAGGAGGTGAACGTCGAGGAGCCTACGGCGATGGTGTCCGTGGTGACGTTGAGCTGCGACGCCGACGCGAGCGAGAGACCCGCAACACCGAGGATGCCCAGCGCGACCGCCGCGTATTTGCGCATGTTCTTCTTAGCCATGAGAGATATTCCTTATCGAGGGTTCGCTTCCGGCTCCGCCGCCGGCCGCGATTGCGACGATGAGTGCCGCGCTCGGTGGAGCGCCATTTGCTCCCGCCGGTGAATGAGACGCCCCGACCCACCCGCTATGACGCAATATTCCGGACAAATGTGATGCAGGTCTGTGTGCGGCGTAGCGTCGACCCATGGCCACCAGCAAAGACACGATCGCGTTCATGCTCGAGCAGCTTGAGCCGCTACCAGCCCGCGCTCGCGCAATGTTCGGCGAGTACGGCCTGTACGTCGAGGACAAGGTCGTGGGCTTTGTCTGTGACGACACCCTGTTTCTCAAGCCGTCCGACGCTACGGCAGGGCTGGCGCTAGGCCCCGCCTACCCCGGCTCGAAGGACTACGCGATCGTGGACGCGGACCTGCTTGAGGACGCGGAGGCTCTTCGGGACATGGTGAGGGCGACGGCAGACTCGCTGCCGCCGCCCAAACCGAAGCCCGCGAAGAGAAGCTAGACCAGCACCTCGCTAGACCAGCACCTCGCGCTCGAGGCGTGCGTAGCTCGTTTCCATGCCGTCGGTCATGCCCGTGGCGAGGACGATGTCGCGCACCTCCGCGCTGGGGTAGGTGATGACCAGCGAGAGCAGGGTGCCGCCTTCGACCGGCGTGAGCGTGAGCTCGTTGGTGGCCGGGGTGCCTTCCATGCCGATCATCATCTCGGTTGTGACCTCGCGGTACTTGGGGTTGGTCTCGAGCAGTTCGCCGACGAAGCCGAACCGGTTGCCGCCACCCTCCTGCTCCCACTCGTATCGGTAGTGGTCGCCCACGTTGACGGCGAGATCGCAGACGGGCATGGTCCAGCCGTCAGGCCCCAGCAGCCAACGCCTCATGAGGTCGGCGTTGTGATGCGCCTCCCACACCTGGTCCACCGTGCCGCGGATGGTGCGCGCGACGCGGATCTTGGTGTCGCTGAGGATCTGCGCGTTGGTGCCGATGCCGGCGGAGTATGCGGCCAGGTCGGTGATGACCGCGTCCATCTGGCTCATGGCGGAGGTCATGCCCTCCTCCATGCCCATGCCGAGCAGCTGCTCTAGGGCCTCGGCGGAGGGGAAGTGGGTGGTGGTGGACACGCGGCTGCCGGTGTCGGTGGACTCGAAGGTGAAGACCATGCGCATACTGGGCATGTCGGTGTTCTCCACCCCGGGCTCGGTCGCGAAGCCGTCCTCGACCTCGAAGCTCTTGCCAGGGTCCACGTTGATGTACTTCCAGTAGCCCGCGGACCGCTCGCCGTCGGGTCCGGTCATGTAGTAGTCGCTGCGACCACCGGTTGCGAAGTCGTGGCGGGCAAAGGTGGCGGGCCACTCGACCGGGCCCCAGAACTTCTCGAGCTGCCGCGGGTCGGCGTAGGCGTCCCACAAACGTGCGACGGCGACGGGGAACTCGGCGGTCACGGTCATCGTGAGCGCTTCGGGATCCTTGGTGACGGACGTGATGGGCATGATGTTGCCTTTCAGTTGGTATCTGGGTGTGCCGAGAGCAGCGCATCGAGGCGGTCGATGCGCGCTCGCCACAACTGCTCGTACTGGTCAAGAAGCTCCTGTGCTCGCTTGATCTGCTCGGGGTTGCCGCGAACGATCCGCTCGCGACCTCGCTTGTCTTTGGTCACGAGGCCCGCTCCTTCCAGCACGGCCACGTGCTTCTGCACGGCAGCGAATGACATGACGTACGCGGCGGCCAGTTCGCTGACGCTCGCCTCCTGCGTGAGTGTGCGGCGCACGATGTCGCGGCGCGTCGCGTCGGCCAGAGCGTGGAAGATGCGGTCCACGGTGGCTTCGGAGAGTTCGTTATCTACAACCATTTGGTTGTACGTTACGTCGACTGCCCGACGCTGTCAACAGTTGCGCACAGAATGTCGAGGCTACTCTCGTCGGGTGAGCGAACTCCCGGACGACATCCGCGCGTACCACGAGCGCCTGGACGCGGAGGCGCGCGCCATCTGCGACCTGCTCCTCGAGGTCATCGAGCACGAACTGCCCGACGCCGAGCGCAAGGTGTGGCACGCGCACCCCGTGTGGTTCTTCGACGGCAACCCCGTGGTGGGCTACGACCGGCTCAAGGCCTCCGTGCGCCTGCTGTTCTGGAGCGGGCAGTCGTTCACTGTTCCCGGGTTGGAACCCGAGGGAAGCTTCAAAGCCGCAGAGGTCCGCTACACCGCCGCCGACCAAGTCGACGTTGCGCTCCTCGCCAATTGGCTCGCGGATGCGCGCAACATCCAGTGGAATTACCGCGACATCCGCACCAACAGAGGCATCGTGCCGCTCAAGGGCGTCTAGCCACGCTGCTGCTTGACCCAGCCCACCACCGCGTTGGCGTGGCCGTGCCCCATCCCGTACTCGGCCTTCATGAACTCGACCACCTTCATGTGCGCCTCGCCAGCCGCCAGGTGCTCGTCGGCGATGTCGATCCAGTGCTGGATCGGCTGTCCGTAGTTCTTCTCGATCGAGGGGAAGTACGAGGGCGGGCCGTACACCTTGACGCCAGGCTCAAATACCGGGGCGACGATTCCGTCAGGGTTCACCATCCATTGCTCCAGTCGTAGAAGGGGCGGACCTCGATGGCGCCGCCGCGGCTCATGGGGTGGTCGAGCGCGATCGCCACGGCCTCGTCGAGCGTCTCACACTCGAGGATGTCGAAGCCGGCGATCGCCTCGTGCGCCTCGGTGAACGGGCCGTCGGTCACGAGCGTGCCGCCCTTGCGAATGCGCACGGTCTTCGCCTGGGAAGCTGGCGCCAACCGGTCGCCAAAGAATCGTGAGCCGTCGGCGTCATGCTCCGAAACCCACAGTTCGATGTCCTTGCCCTCGTCCGCCGCGGGGTCCGCAATGGGCTCAACCAGTACTGTCATCAGGTACTTCATGATCTGCTCCGTATCTGAGGGCGGTCATTCGCCGCGCTCAGGTGCTCTACGAAGCCTGGCACGCCTGGGACGACAATTCTCGACGAATCAGTTTTCCAGCGCCGTGCGCAGCACTTTCTCGTAGTGCTCGAGCGCGCCTGCGCCGGGGATCGCGTAGCGGTTCGCGACCACCGTGAACGGCACTCCCGTCACGCCAAGCTGCCGGGCGAGCGCCTGGTCTTCGCGGACGGCGTCGGCGAATTCGTCGCCGGCGAGCACCTCGCGCGCTCGCTCCTCATTCAGCCCGACGCTGGTGACAGTTCTCACGAGGGCTTCGCTATCGCTGAGGTCCAGTTCTCCGGAGAAGTGACCCGACTGCAGCGCGCGCAAAGTCTTAAGAGCCAGGCCTTCTTGTGCTGCCGCGGCGATGAGCCGGTGCGCGTCGAAGGTGTTGGTCGTCACGCGGTCTGAGGTGTATGGCAGGCCTTCCTCCACCGCGAGCGAGGCGACGCGAGACTCCATCTGAACCACCTCGTCGGGCGTGCGTCCGTACTTGCGCGCGAGCATGTCGAGCACCTTCTCAGGATGCGAGTGGTTTGGATCGAGTTCAAAGGCGTGGGGGACGATGGTGACATTGACGCCGTCGAGGGCGGACGCGGCCTTCTCGAGCCGCGACTCGCCCACGTAGCACCAGGGGCAGACGATGTCCGCCCAGACGTCGACGCGGAGTTGGGTAGAGGTTTCGGTCACGGTTGACCCAACGCGCGGCAGCAAGTGTCGATTCCGCGGGGCTCGCTTCGTAGAGTCAGCAACTGGAGCCCCAAGGAGGCACACCGTGAAGTACGTGATGATGATCGTTCTGGATCCGGACCACTCCGCCGAGGACGAGGCCAATGCCCCCGACATCGATGAGTGGTTCGACTACGCACGCGAGCGCAAGCAGTACGACCTGGGCGTGCGCTTGCAGGAGCGCGAAGATGCGCGCACCGTTCGCGTGCGCGGTGGCAAGCTCATGGTCACGGACGGCCCGTTCGCAGAGACCAAGGAGACGCTCGCCGGCTTCGCGCTCATCGAGTGCGACACATTCGAGGAGGCCGTGGAACTCGCTCGCCGCAATCCCGCGAGCCACTGGGGCCGCGTGGAACTGCGGCCGGTTCACAGCTTTGGCGGGCCGATCGTCGGCACCGAATAGTCGGGCGCATGGGCGGCGCGCTTAGCCCTTGACCGGCTCCCCCGTGATGTCCTCTGGCACTGCGGTTTGCGTCGCTAGCAGGTCGGTGTACACATCGATCTTGTAGTCGAGGAACTTGAGGTGTTCGCGGTCCGCGGCCATCCGTTCGCGCAGCGCGACGCGGTAACGCGAGAGCACCTCCACGCGCTCCGCGATCGTGTGATCGCCAGCCCACGTGAGCTTCACAAACGACTTCATCTCGCGGATGGGCATGCCCGTTCCCCGCAGCAGTTGCAGGAACTTGACCCATCCAAGGTCGTCCTCCGTGTAACGCCGGTGCCCGTTCGAACCCTTCGCGATCTGCGGCAGCAGACCCTCCTTCTCGTAGTAGCGGAGGGTGTCTTTGGACACTCCCATTCGGGTCGCCGCTTCGTCGATCGTGAAGGTTTCCATGGCTTGAGAATATCTCCTTGACTTGGAGTGCGCTCCAACTTCTAGCGTGGAACGCATGACAACCAGCGCACGCCAGTTCGGCACCACGGACACGCTCCTCACCCCGATCGCGCTCGGCGCGATGATCTTCGGCACCTCGACCCCAGAGGCAGAAGCACGCCGAATCCTCGACCACTACGTCGGTGAGGTCACGCCACGCTTCACCGGAGCGAGGGGAATGATCGACACCGCCGACTGCTACTGCTGGTGGGAGGCGCCCGGCGAGATGGGCGGCCACAGCGAGTCACTGCTCGGCCGCTGGCTCGCCGACACCCGCGCGCGCGACCAGGTCTTCCTCGCCACCAAGGCCACGGGCATGCTTACGGACCTCGACGGCGTGTGGCTCGAGGACGGACGCGCCAACTGGGATGTGGCCCGCACCAAGTTCGTGGGCGCGGCTCCCGCCGTTCTGCGCGACGCGCTCGAAGGCTCCCTTGAGCGGCTCGGCGTTGAGAAGATCGACCTCTACTACAACCACGTTGACGATCGCAGGACGCCGTTGCCCGACGCTGTTGGCACCTTCGCGTCGTTCGTCGCCGATGGTCGGGTAGGGCACTACGGATGGTCGAACGTGACCACGTGGCGGCTCGCGCAGATCCGCGCAACGGCAGAGGCGAACGGCTGGCCCCAGCCCGCTGCGCTCCAGCAGCAGCACTCGTATCTGGCGCGCCGTGCTGGCCTCGCACACCACTCGATCGTGAGCGAGGAGCAGCTGGACTACCTGGAGCAATACTCCGATCTCCAGCTCGTGGCCTACTCGCCCATCCTGAAAGGCCTGTATTCAGACCCAGCAAAGCGAGACAAGGACTACTGGGCCATCCAGTCGTATTACGGCCCCGACGCCGACGCGAAACTGGCCGCGGTAGACCGGGTGGCCGCAGCGTCGGGCGCCACGGGCAACCAAGTGGTGCTCGCGTGGATGCTCGCCCAGGACGCGCCAAAGGTCATTCCGCTCATCGGGCCCCGAACGTGGGATCAGTACCTTGAGTGCATCGAGGCACTCGACGTGGAACTCACCGCAGATCAACTGAACGAACTCAAGGGGGCGGGCGCCTGATGGAGACCAGGACACTCGGACCGCTGGGGCCGGTGAGCGCGCTGACTCTGGGTGGAGGCGGAATCGGCGCGCTGTGGGGCGAGACCACGCGCGAGGAGGGAATCGCCACGTTGCGCGAGGGGCTCGACTCGGGGATCACCGTGCTCGACACCGCGCCCGGGTACAACGTGAGCGAAGAGCTCATCGGCGAGGCCTTCGGCGGCCGACTTCCCGCGGGCGTGCTCCTCACCACCAAGTGCGGCATCGGCAACCCCGAGCCCGGCACGGTGCTCGCGAGTTTCCGCGACTCGCTCGAGAAGAGCCTCACGGCGATGCGCGTGGATCACGTCGACGCCTTCTTCCTGCATGGACACATCGGCGCTCCAGACGGGTACACGCCCTGGCAGATCTACGTCGATGAAGTGATTCCCGCCTTTGAGACGCTCATCGCAGACGGCCTGATCCGGCACTGGGCACTCACGGGCGTGGACACACCGGAGGCGATCATCGACGCCGTTTCCGCTCAGCAGCGGCCCGCCGCGATCCAGGCCGTCACGAACCTGCTTGACTCCCCCGGATCGCTCACGGGCGGCGTTCCTGGTGCACGGCCTCGAGAGATCATCGCTGCAGCGAACGCCGCTGGGGTGGGCGTCATGGGCATCCGAGCGGTGCAGGCGGGCGCCCTGACCACAGCCTTCGATCGCGCGATGCCCGCCGACACCCCCGACGGCCTCGACTACTCCCACGCCGCGCCGTTCCGCGAGCTGTGCACGAAGTGGGGCGAGGACCCGGCCGTCGTCGCGCACCGCTACGCGCTGCATATGAATGGCGTCGACACGCTCATCCTTGGCGTCAAGAATCGCGAGGAGTTGCGCGCAGCGATCGCGTTCGAGGCGGCCGGGCCGCTGGATCCCGAGCAAGTGACCGCCATCGACGCCCTGGGTCTTCGCCGCGGCTAACCTGGCCGCATGGACACCATGATCGGCCGCATCGAGGCCACGCCCGGCAATCGCGACGCCCTCGCCGAGGCACTCGTTCTCGGCGTCGACGACATGCCGGGGTGCCTTTCCTACGTGGTCGCCGTCAAGCCCGGCGACCTCACTGGGGTCTGGATTGCGGAGGCGTGGGCGTCCGACGACGCACACCAGGCTTGGCTGCAGTCCGACGCCACAAAGGCCCTGGTAGAGCGCATCAGGCCATGGATGGTCGGTTATGAGCAGCGGCACGAACTCGAGGCGGTCGGCGGCCTCGCGTCGATCTTTGGGCCCGGCCGACTCGCGGTCTGAGCTGGGCGCCTTCGCGAGCGAGGAGTGGGCGACCGCGCCGGAGTAACTCGTACGTGCGACTGAGGTACTGGTTTCCGAGGGCGAGGCGCACTACGTGCGACTCACGTACTTGGTGCCCGCAATCCCGCGTGCTCGCCCACCACGCCGTGCCACCCGCGCGCGGGTACGTCAGGCGCACGCAGGAAGCCTCGGCCCCCGGATTCGGTACGTCACCTACACGTTCGCATCGGGCGCGCCGCGCAGTTTGCGGTCTAGTCGAGGGTCCGCACAAACTCAAGGCAACGTCGTACCCACGCCTCGAGCTCTTCGTCGTCCTCGAAGGCCGGTGGAGCGATTCGCAGCCACCCGGTCATCGGTCTGCCTTGCATCTCCATTTGTTCGACGCCGGGTCCCAGCAGCCCTGGCGCGGCCTCGCGACCTACCCGCGCCAAGAGTCCGCCCCCGCTCATCGCCGCGATGGTGAGCGAGCCGTCGACCATAAAGGCGATGCCGCCAAACATCTTCTTGAGTTCCAGAGCGGGTTCAGCCGCCAGCAGCGCGTGAAGACGCTCAACGAGTTCCCGGTCGTAGGCCACGCGATGAGCCTACGTCTGGCGGTCGCGCACCTCACTTCCCAACAGTTCCCACTCGCGCGTGGGCGCGATCTGATCCACGAATGACTCATCGTGGCTCACCACAATGAGCGCGCCGCCGTAGCCCTCGAGCGCCTGAACCAGTTGGGCTTGGCTCTCAAAGTCCAGGTTGTTCGTGGGCTCGTCGAGGATCAGCAATTGCGGCTCCGGCCGCGCGAGCAACACGCTCGCAAGCGCGGCGCGGAACCGTTCGCCGCCGCTGAGCGTGGCGGCGAGCGCGTCTACCGAGGATCCGCGGAACTGGAACTTGCCTAGTTGATCCCTGACTTCTTGCGGTGAGGCGCCAACGGCGCGCAAGCGTACGTTCTCAAAGACGCTGAGGCTGTCGTCGAGTACGTCGAGGCGCTGGGCCAGATAGCCCGCTGGCACCTGAAGCAGCGCGTCGCCCGCCATCGGAGGAATGAGGCCCAAAAGGGTCTCAATGAGCGTGGTCTTTCCGCTCCCGTTGCGGCCGGTGAGGTGGATTCGTTCGGGACCTTGGATGAGGGTGCTGAGCTCGGTTCCCGCTCGCGTCACCACACCCGTTGCGTCCAACACGGCACGACGCTGGGGCACCGTTGTTCCTGGCAAGTCCAGTTTGATGCTGCGATCCCTTGGGATCGCGGCCTTGGCCATGGCGAGGGCGTCGCGAGCCTGGGCGAGCCTGGCCCGATGCGCCGCGGTCACGCGCGCCTCGGTCTTCGCCGCCTGGTCCGTCTTGGCCTTGACGCCGATTCGGGTCACCTCGTGGTTAGCGAGTGCCTTCTTTGCGCGGTCGTGGCGTTTGCCGCCGGATTCCACGCGGGCGCGCAAATCGCGATGCTGGCGCGCAACGTCGGCGCTCGCCGTGACCACGGCCTGCTCTGCGGTCTCGCGCTCGGCCGCCAGCGCCTCTTCGAACGCGTCAATGGCACCGCCGAACCAGCGCAGTTCCGTGGTGCGGTCATCGCGCTCGCGAAGCTCGCCGATGCGGTCTACACGAGCGAGCACGCCGCGGTCGTGAGTGACAACTGCCGTCGCGCCACCCCGCGCCGCGAGCGCGGCCAACAGCCGGTCGCGAGCGAACGCGTCGAGATTGTTTGTCGGCTCGTCGAGGAGCAGCACGTCCGGCTCGGCAAGCAGAGCGGCGCCGATCGCGAGAAGCGTCGCCTCGCCTCCGCTGACGTGACCCACCGTGCGGTCGAGTTCGAGCGAGTCGAGACCGAGCGAACTCAGCACTCCGATCGCGCGCTCTTCGACGAGCCAGTCGTCGGCGAGCGTCTCGTACAAGGTCAGGTCATCCGAGCCGGCCTCGATTGCGCGCAAGGCAAGCAGGCGTTCGGCGACGCCGAGCACCTGGGCCACTGTTGCCTCGACGGCGAGCGTCACCGACTGGGGCACGTACGCAAGCCGAGCTGGCCGCTCGACGTGCCCCGACGTCGGGCTGTATTCACCCACCGCGAGACGCAGCAGCGTGGACTTGCCGATACCGTTCCGGCCCACGATTCCGGACAGTCCGGTGGGCACGCTGAAGGTGAGGTCGGTGAAGACGGGGCGGCCGTCTGGCCAGGAAAAAGAGATGTGAGAAAGGGAAAGGGCACGCATGAAAGCTCCGAGAGGTCTGGACGGTAGGTGGACCGTTGCCAGACGCGAGGTCTGGCGACCTAGAGCTCTGTCATGTGTGCCTCCATCCGCGGACATTCGCCGCGGCTCTGTGAATCAAGGGTACCGGATGCGCCAACGGCGGCCTCGTGTCTTCCCGACATGGAGGCCGCCGAAGGGGTGCGGGTTGATTTACGTGTGCGTCCGGTACTTCCGCACCGCGAGCGGGGCAAAGATCGCGATCACGATGGCCGCGCCGAGCAGCGCGTACCAGCCATCGGTGCCGAAGGTGCCCTCGTTACAGAGGTTCCGTGCGGCGCTGATGATGTGGGTAACCGGATTCACCTTGACGAAGGCCTGGAGCCAGCCGGGCATCGTCTCGGTGGGGACGAATGCGCTGGACAGGAACGTCAGGGGGAACAGGATCAGAAACGAGATTCCCTGCACGCCGCGAGACGACTTCATCGACACTCCGATGAGCGCGAAGATCCACGAGAGCGCCCAGGCGCACGCCATGACGAGCAGCGTGGTGGCAACCACTCCAAAGAGCCCGCCGCCAGGGTGGTAGCCCATGATGTACGCCATGACGAACGTGATCGTTGCGGCGATCAGGTAGCGAACGAGGTCACCCATGAGGGCACCGGACAGCGGCGCGATGCGCGCGATCGGCAGGGACTTGAAGCGGTCGAAGACGCCCTTGTCCATATCGTCACGCAGGTTGGTGCCAGCTGCAGCCGCGCCCGTCAGAACGGTCTGCACCAGGATTCCGGGGATGAACAACGGCAGGTAGCTCTGCACATCTCCGGCGATTGCGCCGCCAAATATGTAGGTGAACATCACCGTGAAGATGATGGGCTGGAGCGTGACGTCGATGAGCTGCTCAGGGGTGCGGCGCATCTTGATGAGCGAGCGCTTCGCCATGATGACGGTGTCCCGCCAGGTCTGGCGGAGCGGGACGTGCTTCGGAAGTGTCCGGTCAAAGCCGGAGGTGACGACGGCGGTCATGCAGAGACCTCCTCAAATTCAGTGTCGTTTGTTGGATCGGCGGCGTTGTAGTCGGCGCTGTGGCCGGTGATGGTGAGGAAGACCTCGTCGAGGCTCGGCTTCTGCAGCGACATCTCGGTGACCTCGATGCCCGCATCGCGCAGAGCGACGAGCACGTCGGTGACGACGGCCGTGTCGTTGAGCGGCGCGTTGATGCGGCGGCTCTCTGGCGACAGTGTTGGGGCCGTGCCGGTGATCCGCGCTACGAGATCGCTCGCCGCTGCGGCGTCGGCCGTCTCTTCGAGCGTGAGTTGGAGCGCAGAGGTACCTACCAGGGCCTTCAGGTCATCAGAGGTGCCTTCTGCGACCACGCGGCCGGTGTCGATCACCGCGATGCGGTCCGCCAACTGGTCGGCCTCGTCGAGGTACTGAGTGGTGAGCAGCACCGTCGAACCGGCTGCAACAAGCTCGCGAATCGTGTCCCACATCTGTGAGCGCGTGCGCGGGTCAAGGCCCGTCGTCGGCTCGTCGAGGAAGATCAGCGGTGGGCGCGAGATGAGGCTAGCGGCGAGGTCGAGGCGACGGCGCATACCCCCTGAGAAGTTCTGCAGTGGCTTGTTCGCCGCGTCCGTGAGGCCAAACGAGGCCAGCAGTTCGTCGCTCTTGGCGGCCACCGCCTTGCCCGTGAGTCCCTGGAGTCGGCAGAAGATGTCGAGGTTCTCGCGGGCGGTCAGCGTCTCATCTACGGATGCGTATTGGCCCGTCACGCCGATCAGCTGGCGCACGCGGTGCGCGTCCTTGACGACATCGTGGCCAAAGATCTTGGCCTCTCCGCCGTCAAGTCCCAGCAGAGTGGCGAGCATGCGGATGGTGGTGGTCTTGCCGGCGCCGTTGGGCCCCAGCACGCCGTAGACGATGCCGGGCGCGACCTGCAGATCCACGTGATCCACCGCGCGCTGCTCGCCGAAGTCTTTGACGAGGCCGTGTGCCTCGATAGCCCATTCGTTCGTCATGGGCGCTCCTTTCGGTATGGCCCGACGCTGGTTCCAGTCGGGCACGAACACGATCGTAAGCGAACATGTTCGGCAAATGCAAGTTGTTTTCGAACACGTTCGCAATTTGTTATTTTTTCCCGTAGAGTGGGTGCATGGCGGACGGAAGAGACAGTTGGCGCAATGGCCCGGAGGCCGCGCAGCTTCGTCGCGAGTTCCGTGAAGAGGGCAAGCGACTGCGCGACGAACTCCGCGAGGAGTGGATGCGCCAGATGGCGCTGCAGGCAGATCAGATGCGCGCCCAGCGCGAGGAGCGTGACGGCCAGTTTGGGGGTGGCCAGCGCCGCGGCCCTGGCAGGCCGCGCGGCAATCTCTCCAAGGACGCGGTTGTGGACGTCGCGATGCGGATCATGCAGCGCAGGGGCCTCGACAAGGTCACCATGCGCGCCGTTGCGCACGAGCTCAACACCGGCCCCGCCTCGATTTACGCGCACGTGAGCTCCATGGCGGAGCTCCACGGCCACATGCTCGACCGCATCGTCGGCGGCATCGACCTGACGGTCACCGAGGGGACCTGGCGCGAGCGCGTGACGTTGCTGCTTCGCGACCTTTCTGAGGAGTTGCTCAAGTACCCCGACCTCGCGCGGTCCGCGCTCGAGGTCCGACCAGTGGGCGACAACACACTCCGGTTCGCCGATCACCTCATGGGCCTACTCGCCGAAGGCGGGATCGATGCAAAGCGGCGAGCATTCGGCCTCGACATGCTGATGTTGTGGACCATGGCAGGCGCCGCCGAACACGCGGCCGACGCCCAAGGCAGTCCCGCGGCCGACGCCACCATCGCGGCCTTTCGCGAGGCGGTCAGCGATGCAGAGCGCTACCCCAACCTCGCCGACGTGCAGGGTGAGCTCTTCGCTGGAACGGAGACGACCCGCTTCGCGTGGGGTGTCGATGCCCTGCTCAGCGGCATCGCGGGGTCGAACGAACCCGGCACGGTCTAGGTTCGAGGCCACCACCGCCCAGCCCCACCTGGTTTAGGCACGTCATGCCTGCTTTTCTGCCTTCCCTGACCCCTGTAGGCACGTCACGCCTGCTTTGAAGCGGGCGACCGCCTCGGCGGACAAACTTTCGCGAGGGCGAAGGTGACGGTCCCAAACCAACCGGCCGCAGCGTCGGGCCGCAGCGAAACCAGGCATAGCGTGCTTACAGAAGTTTGGCGAGGCCAAAAGGCAGGCATGACGTGCCTAAACTCAGGGGTGGGCCGCGGGCGCGTGGGGTCGATGTAAAAGATTCTTGACACGCCGAGCGCCAAGGGTCTAGCCTCCCAATGTCAACAATCTTTGACATTGGGAGGGAACATGACGTTCACCGAGAAATACACGTCCGCTGGCCTTGTGATCGGCCTCATTGGCTTCGTCAGCTACTGGGCAGTGGTCGTCTTTCGTGCACTCACCGATGACCTTCCGCTGACCGAGGTGGCGTGGCAGGGCCCCATGCTCGTGGTCCTCATCGGAGGCGGCGCGCTCTACGCACTCACCTTCCTCGCGCTTTGGCTGCGCGCGCGCCGCGAGCCGTACACCGACGTCAGGGACCACGAGATTGAGCGCTACGCGCAGACGGCCGGAGGCGGCATCACGGGCCTCGCGGTTCTCGCGGCCCTCATCATGCTCGCCCTTGGCGCACCCACTTTCTGGACCGCCAACGTGCTCTTCGTCGGGTCGTTCCTGGGCTCCCTCGCTGGCGCGGGCGTGACCATGGCCGCCTATCGAGAGGGGATGCCGGCATGACCGACGACGAGGCCCACGTGCCTATGACGGGCGAGGAGAAGACCGCCTGGGTCTACGGCACCGTGGTGCTCCTCACCTCGGGCACCTACTTCGCCTACATGGGAACGCAGCTCGCGCAGAGGCCAGCGGAAGACATCGACTGGGCGATTCCGATGCTCATCACGATTGGCGCCAGCATCGCGGGAGTCATAGTCGGGACCATCGTGTCCGCGATCGGCGGCGCCGTGTGGACCGGCATCCGCGGTCGATTCGAAGAACCGGACTTCACCAAGGACGAGCGCGACCTCGCCATCAAGCGCCTTGCAGATCGCCGCTCCTTCGCCTTCCTGTCGCTCGCGATGGCCGGCACCCTCGCACTCGCCATGCTCGATGTCGACACCTTCTGGATCGGCAACTGGGTCTTCCTGGCCGGCACCGTGGGCGCAATCGTCGAGGTGACCACCAAGGTTCGCGCCTACCGCCGGGGAGTGTAATGGGCGGCCCCAAACCCACTCGGGTCTCGAACCGGATCCGCGAGCTTCGCGCGGATCGCGAGCTCACCCAAGCGGACATCGCGAGCAGGCTCGGCGTGACCCGGCAGACGATCATCGCGATCGAGCAAGGCCGCTACTCGCCCTCGCTGGAGATGGCGTTCCAGATAGCGCACGAACTCAAAGTGCCGCTGGATCAGGTGTTTCAGTACCGCGCGTCTCAGGACCAGGGGGACGATGCCAACTGACCTTCCGCGCCCCTAGGCGCGCATCTCACCACTCACTCAAGGACCGTGCCCACGGCACGTGACCTCCAATCACCGCACCCATTTCTAAGGAGAACCATGAACCCCAACGTCAGAACCGCCCGCGCAACTGGCGCGTGGTACCTCGCGCTCGCAGTGGCTGGCATGCTCGGATTTCTCATCCTGCGCCCTGCACTCTTTATTGAAGGCGATTCCGCACAGACCCTTGCCAACCTCAGCGAGCGGCAGGGATTGACTGGCCTTGGCGTCGGGCTGGAACTGACCGTAGTGGCCACCCAGGCCATTGCCGCCGTGCTCTTCTTCAAACTGTTCGCGGACCGCAACCGGGTCGCGGCCGTAGCGATCATGGCGTTCGGCCTCATGAACGCGGTGGCGATCATGGCGAGCGCCACGTTCATGGCCACCGCGGCGGCGGTCGCCGACGATTCAACGCTCGCACCCGCCGGCGACGCCGCGGGCACCGTTGGGCTGCTCGCCGAACTCAGTTCCTCGGCATGGGGCGTTGGCGCGCTCTTCTTTGGCCTGTGGCTGATCCCGATGGGCTGGGCAGTGCTCACGTCAGCCGCCATGCCGCGAGCGCTCGGGTGGCTGCTCGTGGTGGGCGGCGCGGGCTACGTCGCGTCAGCATTCGTCACGTATGCGGCGCCGACCGCGCCAGCCGCCATCGCCGAGGGCCTCTCGTTCCTCGCAACCGCTGGCGAGCTGTGGATGATCGGCTACCTGCTCATCAAGGGCATTCGGCCCGACGCTACGGTCGGCTCGCGCTCGCAGCACCCGCAATCGGTGGTCACGCCGTGATGCGCGCGCTCCTGCAGCCCGCTTATGGCGAGGCCGCCACGCTCAAAGTTGGCGAGGCCTCCAAGCCGACTCCCGCCCAGGGCGAGGTGCTCGTGAAGGTGGCCGCGGCGTCGGTCAATGCGGCGGACGTTTTCATGATGCGCGGCGTGCCAAGGGCCGTCCGCCCGGGCAACGGGCTGCGGCGACCCAGAACCAGAACTCTGGGCCTAGACCTCGCCGGGGAGGTGGTGGCGGTTGGCCCCGCCGTCACCCGCTGGAAGGTGGGCGACGCGGTGTTCGGCCAAGGCAGCGCTACGTTCGCCGAGTTCGCGCTGGCGAGCGAAGCCCAGTTGGCGGCGCTCCCCCACAGCGTGTGCCCCGAGCACGCGGCGACGCTCCCGGTTGCTGGCGCCACCGCGGTTCGCGCCCTTGAGGTCGCGGGCGTACAACCCGGCGACCGAGTGGTGGTCACGGGGGCTGCGGGCGGCGTAGGTCAGTTCACCGCGCAACTTGCGGCGGTGCGGGGCGCTGAGGTCATCGCCGTGTGCTCGGGCCGCAACGTGGATCGCGTGCGCGCGCTTGGCGTTGGCACGGTGCTCGACTACGAGACTCAGGACCCGCTCGACACCGCTGCCCCTTACGACGCCGTCATCGACAACGCCGGAGGCGTGCGCATCCGCGACTGGCGCCGGGTGGTGGTGCGCGGTGGCGCGATCTTGCCAAACAGCGGCGTCAAGGGGCCGGACGGAGGCGCGATCATGCGCGTCGCGAAGGCACAGTGGCATCGGCTGGTGGCTCCCCAGCGCGTGCGCACGTTCTACGCGAACGTCACCGGCGACACACTCGCGGAGTTGGGCGAACTGCTCGCGGTTGGCCGCATCCAGCCGCTCGTGGACACGATGTTCACTCTGGAGCACGCTCCCCAGGCGCTCGCGAGGGTGAGCACCCACCACGCTCGCGGCAAGGTGATCGTGACAATGGGATCGGAGGCAACGCCATGACGGCGACGATGCGCGCCGTGGTCTACGACGACTACAAGGGCGCCATCAACATGCGCGTTGCGGACATCGCTATGCCCGAACCCGGCCCCGGCCAGGTGCGCGTGCGCGTGCACGCTGCCGCGCTCAACGCCGCCGACTGGCACCTCTACCTTGGCGATCCGTGGCTCGCGCGCGCCTCTTTCGGGTGGCGCGGCCCCAAGCGCAAGCCCAGCATCATTGCCAAGGACCTCGCCGGGGTCATCGACACGCTCGGTGAGGGTGTCAGCGGCTACGCCGTCGGCGACCGCGTCTACGGCGAGACGTGGGACGGCTGCGCCTCAGACTTCGCGGTGATCGACACTTCAGCTCTGGCCCCCATGCCCGCTGGCCTCACATTCGAGGAGGCGGCCGCGCTCCCCATGGGCGCGCTCACCGCGAGCCAGGGGCTTCGGCAAGCCGGGATGGAAGACGGCAGCCTGCCCGACGCTCCGCGCACCCTGGTCATCGGCGCCGCCGGGGGCGTGGGTCACCTTGCGGTGCAGATTGCCCGCGTCATGGGGGCCGGCCGGGTGGTGGCGGTGTGCTCCGCACGCAACGCCACGATGCTCCGCGACCTGGGCGCCGACCGCGTGATCGCCTACGACCAAGAGAGCCTCTTCGACTGCGGCGAAGAGTTCGACCTCGTCTACGACACGGTCGCGACGTCATCGTTCCGCAAGGTGCGGACGGTCATGACGAAGAAGGGCACGTATGCCTGTGCGGGCGGCGTTGGCGGAGGAAAGTTGTTCGGTCCCGCTTGGCCGGTGATGAGCCCACGACTGTTGTCGCCACTGTTCTCGCAGCGCGGAGTGTCTGTGGCCGCCGCGATCTCCGGCGAGGACCTGGCGAAGGTCAGGCCGTGGGTGGAGGCGGGGCTCGTCCGGCCCGTGATCGAGCGTGTCTACGCGCTCGAGGACTTCGCCCCGGCACTTGCGCGCCTTGAGTCGAAGCACACCGCGGGCAAGCTGGTGTTGCGCGTCAGTGCTTGACCCACACAGAGACGTGCGATTCAGATTCAGCCGTAAAGTCGCGGCCGTCCCAATCCGCCCAACGAGACTCAAGTGTCATCCCAGCGAGCCGGGCCATGAGGTCCAGCTCGGCGGGCCACACGAATCTCTGCGGGGTCTTGAAGACCGAGCCCGCTCCTTCGCCGGTCACGCTCGTGTGGACCGAGACGAGCTGCTGGCCTACGACGTCGTATTCGTCATAGCCCACGTAGCCCTCCTCCGCCGCGAAGAGAACTCGGGTGTCTCCTGGAAGCAGGCGGCGAAGTTCGGGGATGAACAGTTCAACCACGAACCGTCCACCCGGCTCGAGGTGCGCAGCGGCGTTGCGGAACACCTCCACCTGGCCGTCCTGCGACAACACGTTGCCGATGGTGTTGAACACCAGGTATACGAGGGAAAACTGCCCCTCCACTCGCGTGGACGTCATGTCGCCGATCGCCACGGTCACTTTGTCCGCACCAGGCTTCGCCTTCAGGCGTTCGGTCATCGCGCGGGAGAGTTCGATCCCACTCACGTCGAGGCCACGCTCGGCCAAAGGCAATGCCACCCTTCCGGTGCCGCTGGCAAACTCAAGCACGCGCCCGCCGTGTGCCAAGCGCTCAAGGACGTCTAGCGTCGGGCCCAAGACCTCGGGGGCGAACATGCGGCTGGAATCGGCGTCGTAGCCTGCGGCCACGCGTTCGTCGAAGACTCCGTCGTCATCCATCTCGCCACCATAACCGGCGGTTACGAGCACGGGCGCGGCGGGGAGACAATGGAAGGGATGCAGACTTTCGCTTCCCTGAGGTTCTTCAACTTCCGCCTGTGGCTCGCCGGCGGCCTTGTGTCGAACATCGGGACGTGGATGCAGCGCGTGGCGCAGGACTGGCTAGTCCTCACGTACCTCACGCATGAGTCAGGCACCGCCGTCGGCATCGTCACCGGTCTCCAGTTCCTGCCCTTCTTGCTGCTCTCGCCCTATGCGGGCGTCATCGTCGACCGCTTTGACTCGCGCAAATTGCTCATGGTCACGCAGGCCGCGGCCGGCGCGCTCGGCGTTGGGCTGGGCACGCTCGTCCTCACAGACGCGGTGCAGCTGTGGCATGTCTACCTGTTCGCCTTTGCGCTCGGCGTGGTCTCGGCCTTCGACAATCCGGCGCGCCAGACCTTTGTCACACAGTTGGTCGCGGCGCCGAACCTGCCCAACGCGGTGGGCCTCAACTCCGCGAGCTTCAACGCGGCACGGCTCATTGGCCCGGGCATCGCCGGAGTGCTCATCGCCGCGGTGGGCACAGGCTGGGTCTTCATGATCAACGGGCTCACCTTTCTCGCGACGATCGTGGCGCTGCTCGTGATGCGCATTGGCGAACTGATCCCCCACGAGCGCGTCGCGAGGCGCAAGGGCCAAGTCCGCGAGGGCGTCAAATACGTGCGGCGACGCGCGGACATCGTGGTGATCATGATCATCGTGGCGGTGGTCAGCGCCCTAGGTCTCAACTTCCAGATGACGAGCGCGCTCATGGCGCGCGTCGAGTTCGACAAGGGCGCGGGCGAGTACGGAATCCTGGGCTCGATCATGGCGATCGGCTCGCTGGCTGGTGCTCTTCTCGCCGCCCGCCGAGGTCGCCCGCGGCTGCGGTACATCGTTGGCGCGGCAGCGCTGTTCGGTGTGTCGAGCGCGCTCATGGCGCTCGCGCCAACGTACGGCGCGTATGCCCTGCTGACGATTCCGGTGGGATTCTTCGCGATCACGCTGCTCACCACATGCAACGCGTGGGTTCAGACGACCACTGCGCCCACCATGCGCGGCCGCGTGATGAGCCTGTACATGATGGTGCTGATGGGTGCTACGCCGATCGGCTCGCCCGTGGTGGGGTGGATCGGCGAGACGATCGGCCCGCGCTGGGCGATCGGCGTGGGAGCGATCGCAACGGTGACCGTTGCCCTGGCCGCGGCTTGGTGGTCCAAGCGCTACTGGAACCTTGAACTCAGCTATGCGATGCATCGGCCCTTCGTCAGGGTCGCGTACGGCCGCACCACCTCCGAGGCCTACGCGGCCCAGCGGGAGGAAGCCAAACTCAAGATCAGCGAGCAGCAGGCAGAGAACGCCCGCGGCCAGGGCTAACTTTCCAGGCGCCGCGCAACGCGCCAGCCCGAGGGCACGGACCTATCCCACCTGCCCTGAGTGCCTGAGCGCAGGACTCGTGCCAAAGTCGACACTCGGGTACACAGGGGGCGACAGCGCGAGACCGCGCATGGAAACGTCCCTCTGGACGGTGAATATTCACGTTCCAGAGGGACGTTTCGGCAAAGTCTCCCTGTCTTCCGGCACTGCGACCGGTCGACGAGTGACGGTAGGCCGTTAGGCGCTACGCGGTGGGATCAATCCGGTGCTCGTCCACATGCTGGTCGATCACCTCGGTGTGAGTGGTCTTGCGGTTCTGCGCGTTGACGACCAGCGAAATGATGATCGCGAGCACGCCAACGGCGAGGCAGATGTAGCCGACCATGGTCAGATCGATTGCATCCCAGGAGTCCTTGACAGCGAACGCGAGGATCGCGCCAACGACGATGAGGAAAATGCCGCCTCCGAGAGCCATGAGGGTTCCCTTCTAGCCACTTTCACCGACCAATGGCGCCCTTGCACTTGGCGTGGACGTGCCCCTTGGGGAGGCAACGGCCGGTCGCTCAAGCCAACCACAGCGTCGGGCGGTGGTATTCCAAGATGTGGGGATATCACCCTGCTACCAGGCCCGACGCTGTGGTCAAGCGATGTCCGCTATGTCGCGTTTGGCACATATGGGAAGGCGATGTCGCAGACCTCGGCGTCCATGGGCATGTTGATGACGTCGGCGAAGTAGACCTCTCGGGACGGCATGGTCTCGATCATCGCGCCGTGCTGAATGACCCACATCGCCACGGCGTCGTAGGCGGCGAGGATTGCGGGGAAGTCGAGGCCCTCGCGGGTGACCGTGGTGAATGCTTCTTCGTGCGCTTCCTCGCGCCGAATCACGATGTTCTCTTCCGGCTCGGCGGGCCCGTCAATCACGACGCACACCTCGACAAGCGCGGACGCGTCGGGGCTCACCGGACCGTGGAAAATCACGTAGGTGGGATCCTCGGGGGTTGTGTTGAGCGACCGGAGGCCGGGGTTGCGCTCGGCCCACTGGAACAGCTGGTGGAAGGAGCTCATGATGAAGTCCTCTAGCTGCGGCTGAAAGACTTCCTTGGAGATGACACCGAGCTTGCGCGCGGCGACGGTACGGGACTGGACGTCCATGGGCGGCTGCCCCTCTCTGCGCAAACGCGCCTTGATGTAGTTGCCCAGCCCACGACGAGAGCGATAGCGCTCCTCCTCGCTGATCCACCACTTCTGGTAAGTGAGTAGCGCCTCGTCGCCGTCGAGAATCTGAGCGATGGTAGCGAGCGGCACATCCACGCGCCGCATGTCGCCGATGAGAACGGCCCTGTCTCGTTGGGCGATCCGGTAATAGCGATAGCTCGAGACGGGGTCTACATGAGCGGGGGCCAGCAGACCGTTGTCGTCGTAGAGGCGCAGGGCCTTGATCGACAGCCGGGTCAGCGCGGCGAATTCGCCGATGCTGATGAGCTCGTCCTCGTCCATGGCAGCCACACTGCAGTCTCCCGCAAGGGGAGGGTCAACGCGGAATACTTAAGTTTTCACTTGACTATTGCCCGACGCTATGGGCACCATGGCGTCATGCTCACGCATTCTTTGGGGCCAACTCAGTTGGACCGCACCTTCCAGGCCCTCGCCGACCCCGGGCGAAGGGCGATGCTCACTCGCCTTGGCGAAGGCCCTGCGAGCGTTTCTGAGCTCGCGGAGCCCCTCCACATGACGCTCAGCGCCGTGCTTCAGCACGTCAACTACCTAGAGGACACCGGGCTCGTCACCACTCGCAAAGAGGGCCGAACGCGCATCGTCGAGCCCTCACTCTCCGGTCTCGCCGACGTGCGCGACTGGATCGCGTCTCACGAAGCCGCGTGGCACGCGCGCTTTGACCGACTGGGCGCCGCCCTGGACCTCATCAACCCACCCAAGGAGAACTGACATGACCATCGCACACCACGACTTCACGATTACGCGCACCTACGCGCACTCTCCCGAGAAGGTCTTCGAGATGTTCTCCGACCCCGCCAAGAAGGCACTGTGGTTCGGCAACCACGACAACTTCACCACCGGCAGCGACGCCTGGGACTTCCGCGTGGGCGGCAGGGAGCAGGCGTGGTCCGACCACGGGAACGGCATCACCACCACCTTCGACGCCACGTACGCCGACATCGTGCCCAACGAGCGGATCGTCTACACCTACGTGATGACGCTCAACGAGGCGCCGCTGTCCGGCTCTGCCACCTCGATCACGTTTGAGCCCGTCGAAGGCGGCACCCTCATGACGTTCACGGAGCACGGCATACACCTCGATGGGCCCAAGGGCGGCGAGAGCCGTGAGGAAGGCACCACCTGGCTGGTCGAAGGAATCGCGAAGGCGCTCGACTCGTTGGCGTGACGTGATGCTTACTCTCGCAGACCAGCTCGAAAGTCAGATCTCGCTCGGATACCCCGCCCTCGCGGGCCTCACAGACGAGGCGTATCGCGAGCTCGCAGAACCCGCCATCGCGGCGGTTACCGGGGACTTGGTGCCCTCTCCCGCGAGTGCCGGCCCCGGCGTCGGGCATGTAGCTGCGCTTCTCGTTGTGACGCGGCTGCTCGTCCCCGACGAGGCGCGAGTGCCGCTCCTGCAGCTCGCGGGTTCCGAGCGCGAGGGGATCCTCGACCGGAACCACTTCTCGGATGCGCGCAAGGGGCTCGAGCACTATCTGCCGGTGCCGGAACTCGAGGTGCCAGAAGTGCCGTTCTACGTCGTGCTCGACGTCGACCGCGGGGACGAGTTCCGGAGCGTGCCGCCGATCGATGCCGTCGCGGCTCTCACCGAACGCGGTCGCACCCCGCTCACCATCGACGAGGGCCTCTCCCTTGCTGCGGCATTCCCTGCCTCGCTGCAGAAGAACCACTGCTACATGCTCGCGGGATCGTCGCGAGGCGACAGGCGCATGCCTGCACTGTGGATCTCGGGGCGCGCGCCCAAGCTCGGCTGGTGCTTCGCGGGGAACCCTCACACGTGGTTGGGCGTGGCGTCAGCGGGCGGTCGCGTGGCGCCAGCGCTAGCTGCGCTCTGATCCGCGGCGCGATTCCTCGCGGCCTAGTCTGACCGCTCCGCCTCGCCACAGTCGCTGAAGAGTTGCTTGAGCGCTGCCTCGGCGGTCGCGTCCGGCTGAATCTCCACGTAACCAGGCTCCGCGTCACCAATCGCGAGGTACACCGGGAACACGAAGAGCTTCTTGCTCTCCGCAAACACGTGGGGGTCGCAGCGGCCCACGGTGATCGTCGCGGGAACGGCCAGCGTATCCTCGCCCACGGCAAGGGTGTGGTTCGCGTGCTGGTCGAGCGTCACGATGTACACGATGTTTCCCGTCATCGAGCTCAACGTCACCGGTTCACCAGGCTGCGAGGGACCCCGCGTCAGGACGATCGTCGTGTGAAGCTCGGTCGCGTCCTGCGACTCGACGGGCCCAAAGCTCGGCGTCGCCACATCGAGCACGGCCCGTTGCGCGCACTCCGCCGCGTTGATCTGCCGGAGCGCCGAGTCGTCCGCCGTGACCGTCTCAGTGACATCCCGCCCGTCGACCGTCATCTCGAGCACCAGCGTCGTCTCGCCGTCGGGCGCAGGGCACACCGCAGTCCCGAGCGGCAGCCTCACCAAGTTCGTCCAGTCGGGGAACAGCCGCACGCCAGTCTCGCGCGCGGGCGAGTCTGCAAACAGCGGCGATTCGAGCCGCGCACTATGGATCAACGCATCCGCCGGGTAGTTGGTGAGCACCTGCGCCTCGACCAGCCGAGCGGCCTGGAACGGACGCGGGAAGGTCACCACAGCGTCGGGCACCGTAAGCCGGCCCGACGCCGTGGTTGAGGAGGGCTCATTCGTCACCTCTGTGCCACTCGCCGTGCAGCCCGCGAGCGCGACAACCCCCACGATCAGGAGTGACGTCAGGCGACCCATGTCGCCAGGCTACGTGGCTTACTCGACGATGAGGTCGTCAGGGATGGGGCCAGCGTCGCCCGAGAGTGAGCAGACGACGGTCTTGCTGACGCCCCAATCGGTCGGCGTCGAGGACGGCAGGTAGTACTCCACGAAATACTCGGCGGCGAGGTCAGTGTCGACGTTGGAGACCGCGGTCTCGGTGGTGCAGAGATTGAACATCTCGTCGGTGAAGCCGTCATCGCCGGGCGCGGAGTCGCCCGAGTAGGTGGTGATGTAGTAGACCTCGGCATTGGTGGCGGTGGTGCACTCGCCAAAGGTGGGGTTGAAGTCCTCAAGCGTGTCCGTGGACTCGATCGTGCTGACGTAGCAGTCACCCACCTCTGGCGCCGCGTCCTCGACCTTGTCCGCCACCCACGCGAAGAAGGCGATCGACGCGATGATGCCGATCACTACCCACACCGCTCCAAGCACGATGCCCACGATGTTGCTGACCTTGTTGGTGGCCTTGCCGTTCTTAACCGCGTTGAGGCCAAGGATGCCGAACACGATCGCCGCGATCGAGATGCCGATGATGCCGGTGATGAGGGCCACGATGCCCATCCAGTTGCGGGAATCGCGGTCCGAGACCTCAAGCGGCATCGGGTCGGACGATGCCGCGGCGCTCGCGACGGGGTCGTAGGCGGGAGCTGCGTAGGCGGGAGGCGGGGCGCTCTCGTAACCGGCTGGCGTCGCCACGGGCTCAGGAGCCTCCGCCTCGAAGGCGGCAGGCTCTGCGGGCGCGGTGGGCTCTGCGGCCTCTGCCGGCTCTGCAGGCTCGGCGGGGCCGTTTGGCGTGGTGTCGGACATGGGTTTCCCCCTAGGGCTGATCGGTACGGCCAACCCTACTCGCGCCCCTCCCGACTGCGGGCTAACCGCCCGTGTTGGGCGTGACCCCTGGAGCGGCCGCGTAATCGAGTTCGCCCGAGGTCGCGATCCCACAAATCACGGTGCGATCACCCTGGAGCCACTCTTGCTCGGAGTTCACGTAGTACTCAAGTACGTAGTCGGCGGCGACATCAAGGTCAAGGAGCGCGACGGCCGGCTCCGTGGTGCAGGCTTCCCAAAGCGTGTCATCGAGGCTGGGATCGCCGTATGACACTTCCGCGCCCACGTTCGTCACGTAGAAGACCATGGCGTTCGTGGAGTCGCTGCACTGAGAGAAATGGATCGAGTGCTCCTCGAGAGCCTCCGTCTCCACGGCCTCCGTCTTGTAACAGTCACCAGCCGCTACGTCGTCGAAGCTGATGTTCTTGCCGTCGAGCGCGAAAGCGAGCACCGCAAAGCCCGCAAGCAGCAGCACCCATGCGCCTGCAAGTACCAGCCCCGCAATCGCGAGCCCACGGTTGTTCGCCTGCTTCCGCTTGTTGGCGAGCAGCGACAGGGTGCCGAAAATCACCGCGAGCACAATGCCGCCGATGATTCCGAAGACGAGCGAGGTGATCCCCATCCAGTTCTTGCTCGTGTCCTGCGCAACTACCGGGGGGCGGTCATATACGCCGCCCACGACGGGACGAGCTTCCGCCACAGGGTCATACATCTGCGGTTGCGGGAACGGCGTCGGCTGCGCGGGCGCCGGGGCGGGCACCAACGGCGGCGGTGCGTCCTTGTAGTCGTCGTTCATGATGTGCTGACCCCCTCAGGTGACTAGTCGATCGCGCACACTGTAGCGCCAAGCCGCGCCGCCGTGGGAGAGCGAGTGAAGTGCGCCACAATGGCCCCATGACCCAGATCCTCGAACTTGCGAACGAGCACTGGCAGGTTGGCCTGCTTCCCACCACGGGCGGCTCTGTCGCGTACGGCCGCGTCAACATTGGCGGCACGTGGCACGACGTGCTCCGCCCCACCCCTGCGGCCTCGCTTACGAGCGTTCCTGACACCGCGTCGTACCCCTTGGTGCCGTGGTCGAACCGCATCGCCGGCGGCAAACTGCGCTGGGCTGGAAAGACCTATCAGCTGCGCGTCAACCACCAGGACGGCACGGCGATCCACGGCACCGCGAGCGAATACCCGTGGTCGGTCGTCGAAGCGGATGCCACGCACGCCGTGCTCGAGTTCGCGTCTCGCGAGGTCTATGGCGTGAACTTCCCATGGACCTTCACAGCGCAGTTCTCGTACCGCCTCGACGGCGATCGGTTCACGTGGACGTACGGAATCACGGACTCCGACCACGAGACCTTCCCCGCCGGCTTTGGCCACCACCCCTACTTTGAGCGGTCCGTCGCCGGCTCCCGCACCGCTCACCTGCAGCTCAACGTGGACCAGGCGTACGAGGCCGCCGAGTGCATTCCCTTCGGCGAGGCGGGCGCCATCAGGCCCGACGCCGACTTCAGGGCCTCGCGCGAGATCGGCGGGGCCTTCGTCGACGATTGCTACACCGCCCGCACCTCCCCCACCCTTGCCACCATTTCATGGCCCGGCGTGCTCGATCTCGACATCGAGGCGGACGACCTGCTGAGCCACGCTGTGGTCTACATCCCCGAGGGCAAGCCGTTCTTCGCGGTGGAGCCGGTGAGCAACGCCAACGATGCATTCAACCTGGCGGAGCGCGGGATTCACTCGGCGAATCTGCTGCTGGTGCAGCCTGGCCAGACAGTTTCGGCCGACTTCTCGCTCGTCGCCCGGCCTTCGGCCTAGCGCGTGCGGCGTCGCCTGGCGGAGTTCGCCGCGCAATTGGTGGCGATCGCCGTCACGGTGTGGATTGCACCGGGCGTGAGCGCAGACCACTGGTGGTCTCTAGTCGTTGCGGCGGTACTCGTGGCGGTGGTCTCGTGGCTGCTCCGCCCTGCCCTCGCAGCATTTGCCCGACGCTTCGGCTGGGCGGGCGCCGCGCTCACCGCCCTCTTCGCGCAGGCGGTGATTCTTGGGCTGGCACTCGCTTTCAGCCCCGGAATGCACGTCGACTCCCTGTGGGCTCTGGTGCTCGCGAGTTGGATCTACGGCGCCGTCGCGGCCGTGATCTTCTGGCTGTTCGGGGCGAGCGGCGACGACTACCTGATCGACCACGCGGTGCGACTAGCGCGGCGCCGTCAAAGGCCGGACGTCGACGATGCCGAGGGCGTGGTCTTCCTCCAGCTCGATGGCGTGCCGGCTCCAGTGCTCGAGTACGAACTGCGCGCGGGCAACCTCCCGACGATCGCCCGGTGGCTGCGTGAGGGCTCACACTCTTGGACCGAGTGGACGGCCCGAGTGCCCTCAACGACGCCCGTGAGCCAAGCAGGCATCCTTCACGGCACCACGCAGAACCTGCCCGCCTTCCGCTGGTACGACCGCGAGCTCGGCCGCATGCTCGTGGCCAACAAGCCGGCGGACGCGGCGGTTATCGAGGCCCGCCTCAGCGACGGCCACGGACTCCTCGCCGACGACGGCGTGTCCATCTCCAACCTCTTCAGCGGTGACGCCACCACATCCCAACTGACGATGAGCTCGCTCGAGAACAGGGGAAAAGCCCTGGGAGCGTCGGGCAGCTACGCGGCCTTCCTCACGCACCCAACTGGACTGGCGCGCGGGATCACGCTGACGATCGGCGAGATGCTCAAGGAGCTGTTTCAGGCTCGTCGGCAGCGGCGGCAGGACGTGCGGCCGCGCATGCACCGCGGCGGGCCGTATGTGGCGCTGCGCGGAGTCACCAACGTGCTGTTGCGGGACCTCAACGTGGCGCTCGTCGCCGACGCGATGCTGAACGGTCGCAAGGCCATCTACGCGGACTTCGTGGACTACGACGAAATCGCGCACCACGCAGGGGTGACCCGGCCCGAGTCGCTTGCGTCGCTCTACGGACTTGACCGTGTTGTGGGTTCCCTCGAGGCGCTCTCGCGGCGCGACGAGGTGCCGCGCAGATACCGCATCGTGCTCGTCAGCGACCACGGACAGTCCCAAGGCGCGACCTTTGAACAGCGCTACGGCACTTCGTTGGCCGGCTTCGTCTCTTCTCGCGTCGCCGGGGCGGCCGTAGAGATTGGCGGCGAGGAAGACGAGGCCCGCGGCCGGGTGCGGTCCCTGCTTGAGGGGCTCGGCGAGTCTGTGCCAGCGCGCGTCATTGCGCGCACGGTGCCCGACCCTGAGTCCAGTTCGCCCGATGCTCCTGCTATCGCGGTGGTCGGCTCGGGGAATTTGGGAGGCATCTGGTTCACGGACTCACCTGAGCGCCTGACCCTTGCCCAGCTGGAGGCCGCGCACCCCGGCCTCATCGAGTCCCTCGCCACGCACCCTGGGATCGCGTTCGTCGTGGTGCAGGGCGCCACCGGGCCGGTGGCGGTGGGAGCGCACGGAGCGGTGCAATTGGATTCGGGCGCCGTCACGGGAGATGACCCGCTCGCGGCATTCCCGGCCGCGCGCGCGGACTTCGCGCGGGTCTCCGCGTTCCCCTCCGCCCCCGACATCTACGTGAACTCTCTCTACGACGAGGCGCTTGGCGAAGTGGCGGCCTTCGAGGAGCTGATCGGATGCCATGGCGGCCTGGGCGGCTGGCAAACCCGACCCATGCTCGTACACCCCTCTGACTGGACTGTCGACGAGGACCTGCGGGGAGCGTCGGGCCTGCTAGAAGGCGCCGAAACCGTGCACGCGCAGTTGGTGAGGTGGCTCGAGGGCCTGGGCCACCGCGCAGGCATGGATAAGATGTAGGCCTCATCGCGGGTGTAGTTCAATGGCAGAACTTCAGCTTCCCAAGCTGATAGCGCGGGTTCGATTCCCGTCACCCGCTCTCACTGCGGCGCTGATCGCGCCGTGCCCCCTTCCCCCGTGGTTTAGGGACACTACGCATACCAAGCCGGCGATTCTGGCTTCGTCTAGGCAGGCTGGGCCCACTTTGAGTGACAGAGCCGCGCTGCCGCCGGGCGATGTTCCACTCGCCGAGGGCGCGCGGGGAATTTGGCGAAAGTATGCGTCAGGTTCCTAAACCGCCCCGAAATCAGCGGACTGGTATGCGCAGTGTGCCTAAACGGCGTCCGTTGCGTTTGGAACATCTTCGATGGGCTTGCCGATTCGCCTGGACCCCGTCCATGCGGCGACGAACGCCCCAACCACGATCAGGACGTCGCCAACGCTGAAGGTATTCGCGAGCGGCAGTGGCGCAGGCCAAGCGAACACGTCTCCGAGCCACAGCAGTTTGGGGTCTTCGAGCACCGCGGAGTTCTGGAAGTCGCCGGAGTCCGTCAGGCCCGCCCGCTCCACCGCATCCGCGGACGCGGGCAACGTTCCCCCATTGATCGCGATGATGAACCCGTTGGACAGCGCTCCTGCTCCCACGAAGTAGACCCCTGGGAAGTGGCGGTTGAGCCACAAGAAGCCGACCGCAGCTACGTAAGAGAGTACGTGCAGGCTTGCGGCCAGCCCGTGGGGCATGTCGATGACGAGCACAAGCGTCTGGAAGATCAGCGTTGCCCAGATGAGCAGCGGCCACTTCCACTTGTTCAGAAGCAGCCCTGCGGGCCACCGTCCTGCGATGACCGGGGACGCGAGCGCGATCACGCAGGCGGCGAGGACGAGCATCGTCGCGTGGGCCTACGCCTGAGGCGCGCCAGCTCGTCGGCCACCTGCGAGTAGCAGCGAGATCTCCGCCGCCGGAACAGGGATGCCGAGGTGGTAGCCCTGGCCAATGGGGCAGCGGAGGTCCCTCAGCGACTGCGCTGTCGCCTCGTCCTCGATACCTTCCGCGACAACACGCAGACCGAGCGCGCTGGCGAGCGAGATAGTTGAGCGGACGATGATGAGGTCGTGGCTCTCGGTGCCGATGTTGCTGACGAAGGAGCGGTCGATCTTGAGCTCGTCGATCTCGAGGCGCTTGAGGTAGTTGAGCGAGGCATTGCCCGTGCCGTAGTCGTCAATGGCGATCGCGACCCCAAGCGCGCGCAAGGCGTGGACCACGGTGTCGGCGCGCACGGCGTCGGCCAGGATGCCGGTTTCGGTGACCTCTAGAACGAGGGAGCTCGCGGGGACCTCGTGTCGCAGTAGGGCGTCGCGCACCTGGTCGGGCAGCGCGAGGTCGGAGAGGAGACGCGCGGAGAGGTTGACCGCCATGCGCAGCTCGTAGCCCTGCGCTTGCCAATCAGCGAGTTGGGCAAGCGCAGCGTTGAGGACGTACGCGGTAAGGGGCACCACGAGTCCGGAACTTTCGGCGAGCGCGATGAACTCTTCCGCAGTGACTTCTCCCCTGCGGGGGTGGCGCCAGCGCACGAGCGCCTCGACGCCAACAAGGGTGCCATCGCTGAGATCGAGCTGTGGCTGGTAGACCACGTGGAGCTCGTTGGAGTGGATGGCGGTGCGGAGGTCGGCGAGCAATTGCAGCCGCTCCAGGGTGTTGATGTCGAACTCCGACGAGTACATGCTGATGCGGTCTCGCTCGAGTTTGGCGTGATACAGCGCGATGTCGACGTTCTTCATGAGGGTGTCGGAGTCGACGCCGTGGTGCGGCGCCACTGCCACTCCCGCGCTCGCCCGAACAAGCAGCTCAAGCCCCTCGATGTGCACAGGGGTATCCAGCGCCCCCAGGAGGTTTCGTGCCGCGGTGGCGGTGTCGAGCATGTCTCCGAACACGACGACCGCGAACTCGTCACCTCCAAGGCGGTGCACCGTCGCGTTCTCTGGAGCCGCGGCGGTGAGCTCATCCGCCACCTTGCGGAGAATGAGGTCCCCGAACGGGTGGCCGAGTGTGTCGTTGATGTCCTTGAAGTGGTCGAGGTCAAGGAGGACGAGACCCGGCCCGTCCGCCTTCGACCGTTGCGCGTTGGCTAGGCCCTTGACGATCTCGTAGTGGAGTTGGGCGCGGTTGCCCAGACCGGTGAGTTGATCGTGGGTGGCGTCGTGCGCGTGCCGCGCGGCCGCCTGTGTGAAAAGGTGAGCGGCGATAACGGGCGCGGCGAGCAGGATCAGCGCCCAGGCGCCTTCTGCGGCGATGAGCGCCGCGATGCCGCCGATGCTGAGCAGCACCAGGTTGGAAACGAAGAAGTCTCGCGAGTCCTCGCGAAGCACCGTGAAGAGACGTTGCTCCGTCACGCGCGAAACGATGCCGGCGACGAGCACCCAGTTCACCGCGAACATCACGAGTCCGCCGACCATGAGGGCGAGGATGTCCTGGGGCTCCACCATGCTGGGAGCCGACAGCGGTGAGTCACCGGTGAGGAGCGCGTAGACAAGCCCTGCGCTCGCAACGCTGATCGTGTATTGCGCCGTGTTGAACAGTGACTTCTTGGGAGCGCGACGCCTGAGCAGATCGTCAGTGAGGCTCGCGATCACCTGCACGACCACTGCGACAGTTAGGCCAGCCACTCCGACGAGCGCGAGCACGAATGGAGCGGACGTGGAAAGGGTGCGGTCAGAACGGCCGGCACGGGGAAGCACGATCGGCTTGACCTCGCCGGCGATGGCCGCGAACGCGAGCAGGATCGTGGGCCACAGAGGTATGCCATGAAACAGGCTCGTCCAGTCCGTGGCGAAGAGAATGAAAGCAAGGGCGATGACGCCAAAAGTGATGACCGCCGCGACGTAGGCGTCAAGCCGCGAGGAAGGCGTCAGCAACCGACGCTTGGCGCCGACCCTTTCGGTGGGGGGTTCTAGTTCCACTTCCACCTGGCGCCGACTATCGTGGCCGCCGCCACGAGGGTCGTCGCTGAGGCGGAATTCCGCGCGACCTTGCTGCTCAGGATGGTCCACTCGTCCATGATGGTTCCTCTTGGCTAGTCCAGATCAGATGCGCGCCGTGAGATTCCTCACCTAGGCGCCGATTTCCTCAAAAAACTGGCGTTCTAGTTCCACTTCCAGCCAGAAGAAGCAAGGTTGGCGAGCTTGTCGTTCGTGAGAGTCCACTTGTCGCTGGTGAGAGTCCACTTGTCCATGAGAGTCAGTCCTTGTCTTGAATCGAGTTGATG